>Ga0102937_1000134_pt1 | contig 30513 bp, 34 predicted proteins | sample SalPonR2_B_D1_MG_FD_78213 | JGI IMG/M metagenome (GOLD analysis project Ga0102937, IMG submission 78213) | Salt pond soil microbial communities from South San Francisco under conditions of wetland restoration - Salt Pond MetaG R2_B_D1_MG | ecosystem: Environmental > Aquatic > Marine > Intertidal... | reverse complement strand
GGCGAGCACGCAGAAACTGCTCGTGGCGGCTGTGGCGCTCGAGGTGCTGGGGCCCGAGTACCGCTTCACCACCACGGTGTCCGCTCTCCCGGTCGTCGACGGTGTGATCGACGGCGACCTGTTCCTCGTCGGTGGTGGCGAGCCGCTGTTGACGGCTGACGACTTCCCGATCGCCGACGACCGCTACCCGGCGTTCGCCACGACGTCGCTCGACCGTCTCGCGGATGCCGTGGTGGGTTCCGGCGTCACGACGGTCCGCGGGTCCGTCGTGGGCGACGGCACCCGCTACGACGACCAGTGGGTGATCGCGTCGTGGGCCGACGGCGTCGCCCTCGTCGACGCCGGTCCCTACGACGCGCTGTTGGTGAACGACGCACGCATCCTCGGCCGCAGCAGCCGGCAGAACGACCCCAACGAGGCGGCGGCGCGGGAGTTCGTGCGGCTGCTGCAGGCTCGGGGCGTCCAGGTGAACGGCGGCTGGGAGAGCGGTGTGGCCGATTCCGCTGCGGCGCCCATCGGCTCGGTCGAGTCGGCGCCGCTGTCGGCCGTGGTGGCGGAGATGCTCACCACCAGCGACAACGACACGGCCGAGATGCTGGTGAAGGAACTCGGCGTCGCCGACAGCGGGCAGGGCACGTTGGCGGGCGGGTTGAACGTGATCGACCGGACGCTGCGGTCATGGGGCGTGCCGATGGACGGGGTGCGGCTGGTCGACGGCTCGGGTCTCAGCGCCTCCAACCGCGTCACGTGCGCAGCACTGCTGGCCGTGCTCGACCGTGCGTCGGCAACAGCTCTCCGGGAGGGGCTGCCCGTGGCCGGACGCACCGGAACGCTGGCCGAGGAGTTCCTCGGCTCACCGATGGAGGGGCGGATGGTCGCCAAGACCGGCACGCTGGGCAATCCCCCCGCCGACGAGCAGCCGCCGGCGGTGAAGGCGTTGGCCGGCTACCTCGACGCATCCGACGGGAGAACGCTCGGGTTCGCCCTGGTGCAGACGGGCCCCGACATCACCGAGGAGGAGAGGTACCGAGCCCTCTGGCTGGCCCTGGGCGACCGCCTCGCGACCTATCCGGCCGGCGCCGACATGGAGGCCGTCGGCCCCCGCTGACCATCGCCCAGTCGCCACCGGACGCGCGCCGGGACGCGCTCCGGGACGCCCACCGCACAGCACGTGCCGTCCCGGGCGCCTACGGTCGGGGGATGGCCGTGATGCCGATGTTCCCCCTCGGATCGGTGCTGCTCCCGGGCGGGCTGCTGCCGTTGCACATCTTCGAGCCCCGCTACCGCGACATGATCCGCGACTGTCTGCGCGCCGATGGCGAACCCGAGTTCGGCCAGGCACTGATCACCAAGGGCTGGGAGGCCGGCGGTGGCGACGAACGTTCGATGGTGGGCACCGTGGCCCAGATGCTGCAGGTGCAGGCCCTCGACGAGGACCGCTACGCCCTCGTGGCGGTCGGCACCCGCCGCATCCGTGTGAACGCCTGGTTGCCCGATGATCCGTATCCGGTCGCCGACGTCGACGACTGGCCCGACGAGGACCCCGACCCCTCCGGTCTCGCCGTGGAGGTGGCGGCGTCGCATGCGCGCGTCCGCGCCACTCTGGCGCTCGCCGCCGAGCTCGCCGCAACGGTCGAGGACCCGTCGATGGAGGCGCTGACCGAGGCGGCCGGCGACGCCGACGACGAGATCTCCGACGACCCCCTGGTGGCCACGTACCACCTCGCCGCACTGGCACCGATCGGGCCGGCCGACCGGTACCGCCTGCTGTCTGCGCCCGGGCCGGCAGCCCGCTTGGACGTCCTCGACGAGATCCTCGACGACGTCGACGCCATGTTGAAGTTCCGCCTCTCGTGAACCGCAACCGACCGCTGCCGCCCGACCGCAGCAGCGCTGCCGCAGCCGCCCGGCCAGCCGGCGGGAGGCGAGTGGAAGGTTTCGAGCGACGGCGCCGCGGAACCCTCTCGGGGTCACCGCCCACCGGCCGCTGACCTGGGCCGATGCTCCTGGCTACAGTGTCGGCGAGCTCCATTCGTGATAGAAACGAGAACCGTGCCTGAGACCAACGACACCGCAGAGCGGATCGCTCGAGCGAACGAACGCGCCAAGAAGGCCGAGGACGCCTCGGTCGGCGAGGTGATCGATTTCGTCAAGGCATATGCCGTCCAGGAGACCGTCGGCCCGCTCAAGGGCGCCGGCCGGTGGCTCGGGTTCGGTGTGGGTGGAGCCCTCGCACTCGGCTTCGGGCTGCTGCTGCTGCTCGTCGGTCTGCTCCGGTTGTTGCAGACCGAGTGGGAGCGTTCGGCCACCGGGTCGCTGTCGTGGCTGGCCTATCTGATCACCCTCGTCGTCGCCGCCGTGCTGCTCGCCGTCACGGTGCTGCGCATCAAGAAGTCGACCCTCAACAAGGAACCGAAGTAAGGAGCCGTGGACATGGCGAAGGAAACTTCCGAGACGCCCACGAAGATCACCCCGGACGACCTCGAGAACAAGCTCAAGGCGCTCCAGGGCGACATCCAGGACAAGGTCGACGACAAGAAGTCCACCATCGCGTCGGCAGCCGCTGCCGGCGGCGTGGTCCTGCTCCTGCTGATGTTCCTGCTCGGCAAGCGCTCGGGCAAGAAGCGAAGCGCCGTCGTCGAGATCCGACGGATCTGATGGCCCTTGTCCCGATCACGCTCCGGCCGTCGTTCATCCTCCGGCGCACTGCGATGCGCAAGGGTGTCCTCGGCCCGAGCACGTTCTGGAAGGTCGTGGCAGTGGGGGTGTTCGGTCGGAACACCCTGAAGAAGTTGTTCGGAAAGCAGCCCGACCTGCTCGGCAAACGCACCATCGGTGTCGGTCACGTGATCACGGTGGCCGCGAGTGTTCCGCTCACCCGCCGCCAGGCGAAGCGGGCCGGTATCACCAAGGAGCAGCTCCGCGCCGAGGCAACGGCCGAGCTCGAGGGAGTGCAGCAGGCGTCGTGACTCGCTGCGCCGACACGTCGGTGGCGCGGCCGTGAAGGTGCTGCTGCGCAACCCGCGACGCGAGGTGGAGCTCGATGCGGTGCCCACCGTCGACCGCCTCCTCGACGTGCTCGAACTCAACCGTGAGTCGCATCTCGTGATCCGCAACGGCACGCTGGTGCCCGGCGACGCGCGCCTCGCCGACGACGACGTCGTGGAGGTCCGTCCGGTGATCTCCGGAGGCGCGTGATGGCCCACGTCGGCAGCAAGTGCCGCGTGTGCAAGGCGCCGGCGGTGATCGACCTCCCACGCCACAACGCCCACTTCTGCGCCGAGCACCTGCAGCAGCTGTGCCGCCGCCAGATGGTGAAGGCGATCGGCGACTTCGACATGCTGTCACCGGACGACCGGGTGCTGGTCGCCGTCAGCGGCGGGAAGGACTCGCTGGCGGTCTGGGACCTGCTGATCGAGGCCGGCTACGACGCCGACGGGCTGTACGTGGGCCTCGGCATCGGCGAGTACTCCGACGAGAGCGGCCGGGTCGCACAGCGCTTCGCCGACGATCGGGGCCTGCATCTCGTCACCGTCGACCTGAGGTCCGACTACGGCTACGACGTGCCGACGGCTGCCACCGCCACCGGCAGGGTGCCGTGCTCGGCGTGCGGGCTGTCGAAGCGCCGTCTGTTCGACCGGGCGGCGGTCGAGGGCGGCTACGACGTGGTGGTCACCGGGCACAATCTCGACGACGAGGCTGCCGTGCTGTTCGGCAACACCTTGCGCTGGGACGTCGACTATCTGGCGCGCCAGATGCCGGTGCTGCCGGCGGCGAACGGGTTCCCGAAGAAGGTGAAGCCCCTCGTGCGCCTCACGGAGCGTGAGACGGCCGCCTGGTGTCTCGTCCGTGGTATCGACTACCTCGTGGAGGAGTGTCCGATCGCCGCAGGCAACAAGCACCTCGGCTACAAGGAGGCGCTCAACTCGATCGAAGCCACGTCGCCCGGTTCGAAGGCGGCCTTCTATCACGGGTTCCTGGACCGGATGGCGCCGCTGCTCGAGGGCATGTCGGGCGCCTCGGCCGGCGAGTTGGCGCGTTGCGAGCAGTGCGGGGAACCCACCACCGGCACGGTCTGCGCCTTCTGCCGGCTGGTGGAGACAGCGGCGGCGCACGATCCCGTGCCCGTGGAGATGGTGCTGCCGAAACGGAGACGACGATGACCGCCCTGTTCGCCCTGGGGGAGCGGGTGCTCCTGCTCGACTCGAAGAAGCGCCGCTATCTGATCGAGCTCGTCGACGGCGGCGAGTTCCACAGCCATGCGGGCTTCGTCGCCCACGCCGACGTGGTCGGCCGCGCCGAGGGCTCGATCGTGAAGTCCACCAAGGGGTCGGAGTACATCGCCCTGCGCCCCACGCTCGAGGACTTCGTGGTGGAGATGCCCCGGGGAGCGCAGGTGATCTACCCGAAGGATCTCGGTCCGATCTGCATGCTCGCCGACATCGGTCCGGGTGTGCGCGTGTTCGAGAGCGGGATCGGATCGGGTGCGCTGTCGATGACGATGTTGCGCTACGGCGCCGACATCGTCGGCTACGAGGTCCGCGAGGACTTCGCCAACCGGGCCCGCAAGAACGTGCAGAGCTTCCTCGGCGCGGAGGCGCTCGACAGGTACCGCATCGAGATCGCCGACAGCTACGAGGGCATCGACCCGGCACACGGGCCGTTCGATCGTGTGGTGCTCGACCTGCCGGAACCGTGGCAGGTCGTTCCTCATGCCGAGCAGGTCCTCGGCGCAGGGGGACTGCTCGTGGCCTACACGCCGTCGATCACCCAGGCCGCCCAGGTGCGCGAGGCGCTGAAGGGAAAGTGGATCGACGCCCGCACGATCGAGGTGCTGCACCGCGGCTGGCACATCGACGGTCAGGCGGTGCGGCCCGACCATCGGATGGTGGCCCATACGGGATTCCTCAGCGTCGCCCGTTTCCTCGGCCTCGGGGACCGCCGGGCGAGTACCTGATCCGAGCCCTCATCCCCAGCGATGAGCCACCGGCCACGGGGTCCGGGGCCGCTCGCTCGTCGCGGCGGGAGGCCGTCAGGGCGGATCAGGTCGGTGGCGGCTCGAGGCGCAGACTGACGGCCAGGCCGTCGAGGAGGGCGTCCGCCTCGGGCCACGGCATGTCGGGGTGCGATCCGCAGAGATCGACGATGCCGTGCATCCAGGTGTGCACCTGCACGGCGACGAAGAACGGGTCGCGGTCGTCGCCGTTGGCACGGAGCATGCGGGCGACCATGTCGATGAGGAGCTGGAAGGCAGCGAGGCCTCCGGGGGAGTCACCGCCGCCGAGATCCACCTTGTTGGAGAACAGCACCCGGTACTGGCCGGGATGTTCGAGAGCGAATCGCACGTAGGCGTCGCCCATCGCCCGGAACGCCACGAACGGGTCGGACGAGGTGGCGGTGGCCTCCGACAGCACGTGCAGGAAGCTCGACCAGCAGTGGTCGACCGACTCGCGCAGCAGGTCGACGTGGTCGTCGAAGTGTCGGTAGACGGCCGTGGCGGACACGCCCGCCCGACGGGCCACGGCCCGCAGCGAGATCGCCTCGATGTCGCCGTGCATGGCCATCAGCTCTGCGGCAGCATCGAGGAGATCCTGTCGCAGCCGGTCACCCTCGCCACGGGCGGCACGGGGGCGAGACCGCGGCGCTGCGGTGGTCGATGGTGTGGCCATGGTCACGATCGTATCGGTTGACAACCGTCAACCCGATGCCCGCCCAGGTCCCCTGGTTCCGGTCCCGTGACGGTGTTGCGGGCCCGTGACGGCGCCCCCGGACGCGAACGACCCCCGGCCGACTCGCCGGGGGTCGTCACGTCGAGCGGGGATCGGGCCCGATCAGGGCTCGATGTAGATGCACTCGCCGGGGCACTCCTCGGCGGACTCGATGACGGCCTCGAGCTGGCCGTCGGGGATCTCGGCGAGGCCTTCGGCACCCTGCGGGTTGCCCTTGGCCTCGGCGAAGATCTTGTCGCCTTCCACCACGTAGGCCAGGCCGTCGTCGAGCAGGGTGAAGACGTCGGGGGCGATCTCCTCGCACAGGCCGTCGCCGGTGCACAGATCCTGGTCGATCCAGACCTTCATGTCAGTGGGCTCCTCGTGGAATGGGTGGAAATGGGGTCCTTGGGTACGTGACAGAGTTTACACGGGCGAGCACGTGCAAACACGTACCGGTGTGCCGGGTGTACATTCGGAGTCATGGCTCCAGCTGGTGACGCCGACGACCGTTCACAGATCGCAGCGCTCCAGGACGAGATCGCTCATCTGCGAGCTCGTCTCGCCGAAGCGCCCCGCCGTGTCCATTCGCTCGAGGAACGACTGCTCGAGACGAAGGGCCAGCTGGCCGCTGCGGTCGGGCAGAACGAGAAGCTGTCGTACACCCTGCGCGAGGCGCGAGAGCACATCGCCACGCTGCGCGACGAGGTCGACAAGCTCTCCCAGCCCCCGTCGGCCTACGGCGTCGTGGTGGGCAAGAACGACGACGACACCATCGACGTGCTCACCAGCGGTCGCAAGATGCGGGTGTCGCTCCACCCCGAGATCGACCACGAACTCCTCGACCGCGGCGCCGAGGTCGTGCTCAACGAGAGCTTCAACGTGGTGATGGCGCGCACGCCCGAGATCACCGGCGAGGTCGTCACCGTGAAAGAGGTGATGGACGACGGCATCCGCATCCTGGTGGTCGGCCGTGCCGACGAGGAGCGGGTCTGCGAGCTCGCCGACGCCATCCGCGGCACGCACATCCGCACCGGCGACCATCTCCGCCTCGACACCCGGTCGAACCTGCTGCTCGAGAAGCTCCCCCGGCCGGAGGTCGAGCACCTGCTGCTCGAAGAGGTCCCCGACATCGCCTACACCGACATCGGCGGTCTCGACGAGCAGATCGAGCAGATCGCCGACGCGGTCGAGCTGCCCTTCCTCCACCAGGACCTGTTCGCCGAGCACCAGCTGCCCGCCCCCAAGGGGATCCTGCTGTACGGCCCTCCCGGCTGCGGCAAGACCCTCATCGCGAAAGCCGTCGCCAACAGCCTCGCCAAGAAGGTCGCCGACCAGGTGGGTGAGGGCAAGGGGCGCAGCTACTTCATCAACATCAAGGGCCCCGAGCTGCTCAACAAGTACGTCGGCGAGACCGAACGCCAGATCCGTCTCGTGTTCCAGCGCGCACGTGAGAAGAGCGACGAGGGTTGGCCCGTCATCGTCTTCTTCGACGAGATGGACTCGATGTTCCGCACCCGCGGCTCGGGCATCAGCTCCGACATGGAGTCCACGATCGTGCCGCAGCTGCTGGCCGAGATCGACGGTGTCGAGGGGCTGAAGAACGTCATCGTGATCGGCGCCACCAACCGCGAGGACCTCATCGACCCGGCCATCCTGCGCCCGGGTCGTCTCGACGTGAAGATCAAGATCGAGCGTCCCGACGCCGCCGCCGCCAAGGCCGTGTTCGCCCGCTATCTCACCAACGACATCCCGATCACCCCCGACGAGTCGATCTCCGACATGATCGACGCCACCGTCGCCGAGATGTACCGCGACGACGAGGCCAACCGCTTCCTCGAGGTCACCTACCAGAACGGCGACAAGGAGATCCTCTACTACAAGGACTTCGCCTCGGGCGCCATGATCGAGAACGTCGTGCGCCGTGCCAAGAAGCTCGCCATCAAGCGGGTGATCGACGGGGGAGCGCGAGGGGTGTGCACCGCCGACCTGCTGGCGTCGATCAAGCAGGAGTACAAGGAACACGAGGACCTGCCCAACACCACCAACCCCGACGACTGGGCGAAGATCTCGGGCAAGAAGGGCGAGCGGATCGTGTTCATCCGCACCCTCGTGTCGGAGGCCGAGGAGGAATCGGTCGAGGGCGGCCGGGCAATCGAGCGCGTGCAGACCGGCCAGTACCTCTGAGCGGACGCGCCCCGCAGTCGGAGCGCAGCGCAGCACCCGTCGGGTGCTACGTTCCGGCGCATGACACGTTTCGGCCGAACCGTCCTCGCAACGATCGCCAGCCTGACCTTCGGCGGTGCGGCCACCGTGCACGCCGGCATCAGTCCGGTGACGTTGACCGTCGATCCGTCCTCGGTCACCACCGATGAGACGTTCGGCTTCACGATCACGGGTTTCTGCCGCGAAGACATACCGGTGACCATCACTCCGACCGGAGGGGAGACGACGCTGCTCGTGACGATTCCGTTCGAGGAGATCGTCAACGGCTCGGCGACCGTGTCGGAACTGCCGGCGCCCGGTACGCCCGGGACCTACATCGTGGAGGCGATCGACGAGGAGTGCGAACGGACGGCGGCCGACACCCTGGAGGTCACCGAGGCCACCACGACCACTGCGGCTACCACCACCACCACACTCGCGCCGACCACCACACTGGCGCCCACCACCACCGAGGCGCCGACCACCACCCTCGCGCCCACCACCACCGAGGACGCGGTCAGCCCGCCGGCATCCACGGCCGCCCCGGCGCCGACGCTCCCGGCGACGGGCTCCACCGATGCGGTCCTCGTGTGGCTGGCACTCGTGGCGCTCGTCGGTGGTGCCGGCCTCGTGACCGTCGCTTCGCGTCGTAGCTGAGCCCGGCCACCGTGGCTTCCGACCACGAACACGACGTCGTCGTCTACGGAGCCACGAGCTTCGTCGGCCAGATCCTGTGCCGCTACCTCGTCGACCGTCACGGCACCGACGGAGCCCTCCGCTGGGCGATCGCCGGGCGCAACGCGGCCAAGCTCGACGCCGTGGCCGCCGACACCGGAGCCGACGTCCCCCGGATCGTGGCGGACGCGAGCGACCGGGAGGCGCTCGACCGGCTCGCCGGCACGAGCCGAGTGGTCGTCTCCACCGTCGGGCCGTACGCCCTCCACGGCTCCGAACTCGTGGCGGCCGTGGTCGACGCCGGTGGCGACTACTGCGACCTCACCGGCGAGGTGCAGTGGATGCGGCGCATGATCGAGGCTCACCAGCAGCGCGCCGAACAGACCGGGGCCCGCATCGTCCATGCCTGCGGGTTCGACTCGATCCCGTCCGACATGGGCACCTGGTTCACCCAGCAACGGGCGATCGAACGCTTCGGCGAGCCGTGCGTGGAGGTGCGGATGTCGGTGGCCGGTGCACGCGGCGGCCTCAGCGGTGGCACCGCTGCCAGCGGCATGAACATGTTCGAGGAGATGTCGGCCGACCCGAACCTCCGCAAGGAGACCGCCGACCCGTACGTCCTGACCCCTCCCGATCACCGCACGGGCCCGCCACAACCAGGGCTCGGGCTCCCGACCCGCGACGAGCGGTTCGACAGCTGGGTCGCCCCGTTCGTGATGGCGCCCACGAACTCCGCCGTCGTGTTGCGGACACACGCCCTGCTGGGCCAGCCGTGGGGGAAGGACTTCACCTACGGCGAGACGATGATGACCGGCAACGGTGCGGCCGGCGCGGTCAAGGCCTACGGGCTCACGGCCGGACTCGCCGCCTTCGCCGGGGCGGCGAGCTTCGGACCGACGCGTGCGCTGCTCGGCAAGGTGATCCCCGCGCCCGGGGAGGGTCCGAGCCCCGCCCAGCAGCAAGCCGGATGGTTCGACGTCCGCTTCGTCGGGCGCACCCGCTCGGGCGGCGAGATCCGCACGAAGGTGACCGGCGACCAGGACCCCGGCTACGGCTCGACCGCCAAGATGCTGGGAGAGACCGCCGCAGCGTTCCTCGACGTCGACCGACGGGCGACCGCCGGAGGATTCTGGACTCCCGCGAGCGCATTCGGTGACGCACTGGTGGAACGCCTCGAAGCCCACGCCGGGCTCCGCTTCGACGTTCTCTGAGGGCGCGTCGGCCCGCCACGGTCCCGTCGTCGTCCCGCCCTCGGGCGACCGCAATGGAACCTGCGCCTGAACATACCCACCGCCCCGCGCTCCGATAGGTTCAAGGCATGGCGCTGCCCAAGGTCTGCGGAATCGAGACCGAGTACGGCATCGTGGTGCGCGGCGGCGACAACAACCCGGTGTCGGCGTCGTCGATGTTGATCAACGCCTACGTCGCAGCCACCAACCGTGAACGCGGCCGCATCGGCTGGGACTTCGAGGACGAGCAACCCGCCAACGACGCCCGCGGCTTCTCGCTCGACGATTCGCTGGCCCCCGAGGTCGAGACGATGCTGGTCAACGCCGTGCTCACCAACGGTGCCCGCTACTACGTCGACCACGCCCATCCCGAGATCTCCACACCGGAGGTCACCACGGCCCGCGAGGCCCTCGTCTGGGACCGCGCCGCCGAGGAGATCGTCCGGGCCTCGATGCAGCACGTGGGGTCGCTGCTCGACCCGGGTGGCGAGATCATCGTCCACAAGAACAACTCCGACGGCAAGGGCAACAGCTACGGCTGCCACGAGAACTACCTCCTCGCACGCGAGACGCCGTTCGGCCGGTTGGCCAGCCAGATCACGCCGCACTTCGTGACCCGGCAGGTGTTCTGCGGCGCCGGCAAGGTCGGTTGTGAGCTCCCCGGCCGGCCGGCCGACCACGTGCCGTACCAGTTGAGCCAGCGCGCCGACTTCTTCGAAGAGGAGATCGGTCTCGAGACCACCCTCAAGCGACCGATCGTGAACACCCGTGACGAGCCGCACGCCGACGCCCAGAAGTACCGGCGACTGCACGTGATCGTCGGCGACGCCAACATGAGCGAGGTTGCCACCTACCTCAAAGTGGGTACCACCGCCATCGTGCTGGCGATGATCGAAGACGACGAACTGGGCGACGACTGGCTCCTCGGCAACCCGGTGGCAGCGATCCGGCAGGTCAGCCACGATCCCACGCTGCGCCAGACCGTGATGCTGCGCGACGGATCGCGGGCCACGGCCCTGGAGATCCAGTGGGGCCTGTTGGAGCGGGCCCGCAAGTACGAGCAGTCGCACGGCCTCGCCTGCGTCGACGAATCGGTCGGACGTGACGTGCTCGACCGCTGGGAACAGGTGCTCACCGGCCTCGAAGCCGATCCCGGATCCGTCGCCGGGTGGGTCGACTGGGTCGCCAAGCAGCGCCTGGTCGACGGCTACGCGGCCCGCCACGGCATCGATCCCGGATCCGCCAGGCTGAAGGCGATCGATCTCCAGTACCACGATCTCCGTACCGAACGGTGTCTGGCGCTGCGCGCCGGGCTCGACACGCTGGTCGAGCCCGCCGAGGTGCAGGCGGCGATGACCCGTCCACCCACCACCACCCGGGCCTACTTCCGCGGGCGCTGCCTGGCCGAGTACCCCGACGACGTGGTGGCGGCGAACTGGGATTCTCTCGTGTTCGACGTCGGCAGCGACCCTCTTCGGCGGGTGCCGATGATGGAACCACTGCGCGGCACTGCCGAACACGTTGCTACGTTGATCGACGAGAGCGAGTCGGCTCGGGACCTGCTCGAGCGGCTCGGCCAGTGACGGCCACCGTCACCCGACACGAACACGACCACATCCGACATCTCCACATCCGACATCTCGAAGGGACGCACTGATGGCAGAACGCACCCAGAAGTCGAAGAGCACCACGAGTCGCGACACCGCGACGACCGACGAGGCGGCCCCGGCCGTCACCGAGACGGGCGAGAAGCTGAAGGCCGAACTCGACGACCTGCTCGACGAGATCGACGAGGTCCTCGAGACCAACGCGGAGGACTTCGTGAAGTCCTACGTGCAAAAGGGCGGTCAGTAACCCGTGACGATGCCGCTGTTCTCGACCGGGGACGACCCTGGATCGAGTTTTCCCGAGTTGCTCCGTCGCGTCGGCCTACAGCCTCCGACGATCTCCGGCACGTCCACCGACCTGATGCGTGAGCTGGGCGTGCCGCACGCCACCACCTGCGTCGCCGTCCGCTACGTCGACGGCGTGGTCATGGCCGGCGACCGTCGTGCCACTGCCGGCAACCTCATCTCGCACCGCTCGATGGAGAAGGTGGTCGAGGCCGACCGTCACAGCGGTGTGGCCATCGCCGGCGCGGCAGGCCCGGCGATGGAGATGATCCGTCTGTTCCAGCTGCAGCTCGAACACTACGAGAAGGTCGAGGGCTCGGCGCTGAGCCTCGAGGGCAAGGCGAACCAACTGTCGATGATGGTCCGCGGCAACCTGCAGGCGGCGATGATGGGCATGGTGGTGGTCCCGATCTTCGGTGGGTACGACCTGCGCCGTGGCTGCGGGCGGCTCTGGGACTACGACGCCACCGGCGGCCGCTACGAAGAGCGCGACTACGTGGCCACGGGCTCGGGCAGCCTGCATGCCGGCACCGTGGTGAAGGTGGGTTTCCGTCCCGACCTCGGCCGGGACGACGCCGTCGACCTGGCGGCGCGTGCCCTGTGGGAGGCAGCCGACGCCGATTCCGCCACCGGCGGGCCCGACGCCCTCCGGGGCATCTACCCGGTCGTCGCCACCATCGACGTCGACGGCTGGAGCCGACTCGACGACGACGACCTCGCCGCTCGATACGAGCGGATCGTCGCGGAGGTGCGGTCTCGATGAGCCAACCGTTCTACGTCGCCCCCGAACAGATGATGAAGGACCGCGCCGACTTCGCGCGCAAGGGCATCGCCCGGGGACGCGCGCTCGTGGCGGTCCGCTACACCGACGGCATCGTCATCGTCGCCGAGAACGCATCGGAGACGCTGCGCAAGGTGAGCGAGATCTACGATCGCATCGCCTTCGCCGGGGTCGGCAAGTACAACGAGTTCGACCAGCTCCGTGTGGCCGGGGTGCGCGCCGCCGATCTCAAGGGGTTCCAGTACTCGCGCGACGACGTCGACGCACGCAGCCTCGCCAACAGCTACGCCCAGATGCTCGGCACGATCTTCACCCACGAGATGAAGCCGATGGAAGTCGAGATCCTGGTGGCGGAGGTGGGTCTCGAGCCCGCGGGCGACCAGATGTTCCACATCCTCTACGACGGCACCGTGGTCGACGAGCGTGACTACGCAGCGATCGGCGGCGACGCCGAGTCGATCAGCGCACGCCTCGCCGACACGTGGACCGACGGCCTCGACCGCACCGCGGCCATCGAGCTCGGCCGCAACGCACTGGCCGGTGCCGATCGCGAGATCCCGGTCGAGGACCTCGAGGTCGCCGACCTGTCGCGGGCCAACGGCCGCCGCTGCTTCCAACGCCTCGATCGCGCCGAGCTCGGCTGACATCCGGCGTACGCTGCCATCGTGGTGGCGATCGACGTCAACAGCGATCTCGGCGAGTCCTACGGAGTGTGGCGGCTCGGCGACGACGAGGCGATGCTCGACCTCGTCACCAGTGCCAACGTGGCGTGCGGCTTCCACGCCGGTGATCCCAGCGTGCTGCGCGCCGCCTGTGTCCAGGCTGTGGAGCGCGACGTGGCGATCGGCGCCCAGGTGTCGTATCCCGATCTGCTCGGTTTCGGCCGGCGTCACCTCCACATGGCCGAGCACGAGCTCCGCGATGCCGTGCTGTACCAGCTGGGTGCCCTCGACGCCTTCGCCCAGGTGGCGGGCGCCGAGATCGCCTACGTGAAGCCGCACGGTGCGCTCTACCACGCCGCCTCGACCGAGCCGGCGTTCGCCCGCGCCGTGGTGGACGCCGCAGCGGAGTACGACGCCTCGTTGGCGGTTCTCGGCCTGCCCGGATCGGAGCTGCTGTCGGCAGCCGTGCGTGCCGGCCTCGAGGCGATCGGCGAGGCGTTCGCCGACCGTGCCTACCGTCCCGATGGGGGCCTCGTGCCGCGCACCGAGGCGGGGAGCGTGCTCATCGATCCCGACGACGTGGCCGAGCGCGCTGTGCGGATCGCCGTGGACAGCGAGATCGTCGCCGTCGACGGCAGCGTCATCAGCGTGCGCGCCCGGTCGATCTGCGTGCACAGCGACACACCGGGTGCGGTCGGTCTCGCCCGCTCGGTCCGTTCCGCTCTCGACGCCGCCGGGGTGGGCGTCCGTCGATTCACGGAGTGAACGCCGTGGATCGGGTGAGCGCGATGCGATGCCGTCCGTACGGTCCCACGGCATGGCTCGTGGACGAGGTCGCCGAGCCGGCGGCCTGGGCCGCCGGTCTGCGCCGACTCGGTCATCCCGGAGTGCACGAGGTGGTGCCGGCAGAGGCGACCGTGCTGGTGGTGTGCGATCGTTCGCAGTCGGCGACGGTGGGGGAGCTGCTGGCCCGCGTGGAACCGGTGCGGGTGACCGACCCGGCCGAGCCGCCGCTCGTGATCGACGTCGTCTACGACGGTGACGACCTCGCCGAGACCGCCGATCTCACGGGCACGACGGTGGACGACGTGATCGCTCGCCACACGGCAGGTGACTACACGGTGGCGTTCTGCGGGTTCAGCCCCGGCTTCGCCTACCTCAGCGGCCTCGATGCGCTGCTGCATCTGCCCCGCCGAGACACACCGCGTACCCGGGTCCCCGCCGGCGCCGTGGCCATCGCGGCCGGCTACAGCGCCGTCTACCCGTCGCCGTCGCCGGGGGGCTGGCATCTCCTCGGGACCACGGCCGAACGTCTGTGGGACGAGGGAGCCGCCGATCCTGCCGTCCTGCGTCCGGGTCGCTCGGTACGTTTCCGGCGCGTCGCCGGGTGAGATCGGAGATGCCGAGCCGTTCCATGACCGGCACCGACGGGCTCGTGATCGTGGAGGACGGCAGGGCGACCACCGTCCAGGACCTCGGCCGTCCCGGATCCCGCGACGTCGGGGTGCCGGTGGCCGGAGCCGTCGACCGGCCCGGTCACCGGCTCGTGAACCGACTCGTCGGCAACCACGAGGCAGCGGCCACCCTGGAGACCACCGGTGGGCTCGTGGTGGAGGCGCTGCGACCCCTCGTCCTCGCCACCAGCTCCGACGGACACCGCCACACCCTCGCTGCCGGCCGGCGACTCCGGGTCGACCCTGCTCCGGGGTCGATGTGGGCGCACCTCGCCGTCCGCGGCGGTATCACGTGCGAGCCGGTGCTCGGCTCGCGCAGCCATGACACGCTGTCGGGCCTGGGCCCACCACCGATCGTCGTGGGTACGGTGCTGCCCGTCGGTTCCGATCCCGGCACCGAGCTCCCCGCCGATCACGCACCGGTTCGCCGACGCTCGCCGATCGTGAGGCTCTGGCCGGGCCCGCGAGCCGATCGAGTCCACGACGCGCTCGGGATTCTGGTGGGTCGATCCTGGACGGTGTCGACGTCGGTCAGCCGCGTCGGGGTCCGGCTCGAACGCGGTCCGTTCCGAGCTGCGTCACTCGAGCGGCTGCCGAGCGAAGGGCTCGTCGAGGGAGCGGTCCAGGTCACGCCGTCGGGTGAACCGGTGATCATGCTGGCGAACCATCCGACGACCGGTGGCTACCCCGTGGTGGCCGTTGTCGACCCCGACGACGTGTCGGTGGTCGCCCAATCGGTGCCCGGCTCACGTCTGCGCTTCCTCCGGGCCTGACGGATCCGGCCGAGCCGACGCCGGCCCGGCGAGCGCAGAGGCGTGATGCTGGCTAGGTTGACGATCGATGGAGCGACGCATCTATGGGCTCGAGAACGAGTACGGCGTCACCTGCACGCTGCGGGGCCAGCGTCGGCTGAGCCCTGACGAGGTGGCTCGCTACCTGTTTCGCCGCGTCGTGTCGTGGGGTCGCAGCTCGAACGTGTTCCTCCAGAACGGCGCCCGGCTGTATCTCGACGTCGGTTCGCACCCCGAGTACGCCACACCCGAGTGCGACTCGCTCTACGACCTGGTGGTGCACGACAAGGCCGGCGAGCGCATCCTCGAGCAGCTCGTCGAATCCGCCGAGCAGCGCCTCGCCGAGGAATCGATCCGGGGCACCATCTATCTGTTCAAGAACAACACCGACTCGGCGGGCAACTCCTACGGCTGTCACGAGAACTACCTGACGAGCCGTGACGACGACCTGGGCCACTACGCGGAGGTCCTGATCCCGTTCCTGGTGTCGCGACAGATCTACACGGGCGCCGGCAAGGTCCTGCAGACCGCCCGGGGCGCCACGTACTCCATCGCCCAGCGGGCCGAGCACATCTGGGAAGGGGTCTCCTCGGCCACCACGCGGAGCCGCCCCATCATCAACACCCGTGACGAGCCCCATGCCGACGCCGAGCGCTACCGGCGGTTGCACGTGATCGTCGGCGATTCGAACATGAGCGAGTACACCGCGTTCGTGAAGGTCGGAGCCGCTGCGTGCATGCTGCGCATGCTCGAGGACGACAACGTCGTCCTGCGCGACATGACGCTCGAGAACCCGATCCGGGCCATCCGCGAGATCAGCCACGACATCACCTGCCGGCGAACCGTGCGACTCGCCAACGGCCGAGAGGTGTCGGCACTCGACATCCAGCGCGAGTACCTCGACCGGGCGCTGCGCTACGCCGACTCCCAGGGCTTCCCCCCGCTCGAGCAGCGGGCGCTCGAGATGTGGGAGCACTGCATCACCACGATCGAGAAGGACCCGCTGCTGCTCGACCGGGAGGTCGACTGGGTCATCAAGTACAAGCTGCTCGAAGCGTTCCGGCAGCGTCACGACCTCCCACTCGGCCATGCCCGGGTGCAGTTGCTCGATCTCCAGTACCACGACGTCTCGCGCACGAGGAGCCCGTTCTACAAGCTGCAGGATCACGGCCTGATCGAGCGGGTGTGCACCGACGAGGACATCACCACGGCGATCGACGTGCCGCCGCAGACCACTCGGGCCCGGCTGCGCGGCGAGTTCGTGCGGCGGGCCAAGGAGCGCAAGCGGGACTACACCGTCGACTGGGTCCACCTCAAGCTCAACGACCAGGCACAGCGCACGGTGTTGTGCAAGGACCCGTTCAAGAGCCGCGACGAGCGGGTCGAACGGCTGATCGAATCGCTCTAGCGCGACCTCGTCGTCTCGACGGTCAGATACCGTTGGCACGGCGTGACGTACGAGTCCACCATGCCCCGCGAACCCGGCACCCCGGCGAACAGTTCGTCCACGAGCACCTCTGCCGACACACCGAGTGGCACGCCGCCCACCGAGGCGGCCTCGCCGCGGTTGCCGCCGGGTGCTCGCGCGTTCGTCGACTGGGTCGTGGTGATCGCCGTCGCACTGCTCGTGGCCTTCGTGGTGCGCGGCTTCGTGCTGGCCCACTTCGTGGTCGACGGCTCGTCGATGTACTCCACCCTCGAAACCGGCGACCGGGTGTTCGTGAACAAGCTGTCGTACCGCCTCCACGACCCGAACCGGGGCGACGTGGTGGTGCTCCACCAGATCAGCGGGGCGTCGGAACGCGACCTCATCAAGCGCGTGATCGGCCTGCCCGGCGAGACGGTGGAGGTCCGCAACTGTGCCGTGCTGATCGACGGCAGGATCCTCAACGAGCCCTATCTCGATCCGGAGGTGGTGACGTCCACCGACTGCGGCGGTGACTACACGCTCGACGGCACCGTGCCCACCGACCACGTCTTCGTGATGGGCGACAACCGCGGCGGATCACAGGATTCGCGTGTGCTCGGACCCATCAGCGAGGACGATCTGGTGGGCCGGGCATTCGTGGTGTTCTGGCCGCGGTCGCACTGGCAGTGGCTCTGAAGCTGCGATGTTGCGTCCGGTGTCTGACACCGGATGCAACGTCGGGTCAGACGGACCCGATCTCGGACGTGTAGGCATCGACCATCCTGTCCACCCAGTCGCTGTACACGGCATCGAGGCCCATCCGCAGAGACGGTCGCAGCTCGTGCTCGTGCTGCATGTCCCAACCGAACGCCACCAGGTCGAACCGGTGGAAGAGCACGACGAGGCCGCCGTTCCAGTCGCTGCGATGGAGGTTGATGCCGTCGACTCCGTGCTGGGCCAGGTTCACCGCCCGACGTTCGGGACCCTCCTTGATGCGCTCGAGCCTCGTCGTCTGCAGGATGCGGACGTCGTCGAGCTCGCCACGCAGGTCGATCGCCCGGTCGAGATCGGGCTCACAGAGCCACACCCGCGGCAGCATCGCCGGGTCGTGACGTCGCACGACCTCGACGATCGGATTCGCCGAGGCGGGGTCCTTGAGATCGAGTGACAGGTGATAGCCGGTCCCGCACGTCTCGAGCAGCTCGTCGAGCGTGGGAATGTGATCGGGCAGTTCGGCCCGCGGGACCTGGGCGATCGGCCGCTTGCGGACGCCCTTCTTCACCACACCGTCGTGATCCAGCACCGCAACACCGTCGGCGGTGAGCCAGACATCACTCTCGAGGCCGGTGGCGCCGAGCTTGAGTGCCAGCTCGAAGGCCTCCAGTGTGTTGTCGCGGGCGTGGGCCTTGGCGCCCCGGTGGGCGAACATGATCGGCGGGTCGAGAAGCGACGGGAGACGTTGTTGCACTCCGAGACATGATGGCAGGCCCGTAGACTGCCGCTGTGTTCAATCTGCAGGGGAGCGAAATCATCGTCATCCTGCTGCTCGCCCTGGTCGTGCTCGGCCCCGAGAAGCTTCCCGACGCCGTGCGCAAGTTCACCCAGACGTACGCCGAGCTCAAGAAGATGGGCAGTGGCTTCCAGAGTGAGCTGAAGTCCGCCCTCGACGAGCCGATGCGCGAGATGCGCGAGACGGCCAACGTGGTGCGCGACGCCGCCGACCCCTCCAAGGTCGCCGCCGAGGCCGACGCCGAGAAGCGATTGCGCGAGGACGCCGAGAAGCAGCTGCGCGAGGACGCCGCCAACGCGCAGGTGCACCACCTCACCCCCTTCATGGCCAGTGCCGACCTCCCCGGGGCCACGCCTCCCGACACCGACACCGACACCGACACCGACGCAGACACGGCAGCGGGCGACACGGCAGCGGGCGACACGGCAGCGGGCGACACTGCAGCGGGCGACACTGCAGGGATCGCAGCAGGTACCGGTGGATCCGCCGGCGCCGACCACGAGCACGCCGACCACGAGCACACCGACCACGAGCACACCGACCACGAGCACACCGACCACGAGCACGGCGATGACGCCGACGACGCCGACGACGGCGAGGCCCGCACGGCATGAGTGCCGACGAGCAGGTGCAGGACCCGGCGTCCGACCAGACGATGACGCTCACCGAGCATCTCGGCGAGCTCCGCGTCCGCATCATCCGCTCGGCGCTGGCGATCGCCGTCGGGATGGTGGCCATCGTCGCGTTCTACGACCAGGTGCTCGACTTCCTCATCCAGCCCTACGTCGACCTGTGCGCCGAGAAACCACCCGAGTTCTGCGATCCCGAACTGGCCACGTTCAGTCCCACCGAGGGTCTCTCCACCCGTCTGCGCGTCGGCATGTACGGCGGCATCATCGTCGCGCTCCCCGTGCTGCTCTGGCAGATCTGGCGGTTCGTGGTGCCGGCGCTCAACGCCAAGGAGAAGAAGTACGCCATCCCGTTCGTGGCGTCGTCGTTGGTGTTGTTCGGATCCGGCGGCGTGCTCGCCTACCTCACCGTCGACCGGGCACTCGATTTCCTCATCTCGTGGGCCGGTGAGGACGTCGACCAGATCTTCTCGGTGAGCAGCTACGTCAGCCTGATCGGGCTGATGATCTTCGCGTTCGGTATCGGATTCCTGCTGCCGGTGCTGCTGGTCTTCCTGCAGCTCGCGGGGGCTGTCCGGCCGCGCCGGCTGCTCGACAGCTGGCGATATGCCCTGGTCGGCATCTTCGTGTTGGCAGCGGTCATCACCCCGTCGGGTGACCCTGTCACCCTCATGATGCTGGGCGTGCCGATGCTGCTGCTCTACTTCGTGTCGATCCTGGTCGGGTGGTCGGTGGTCCGTCGACGTCCTGCCGAGTCGTGAGCCCCCGACCCGACCGAGACGAGATCCTCGCCCGGTACCGGTTCCCGATCGACCGGTTCCAGTTCGACTCCTTCGACGCCCTCGACCGGGGCGAGCACGTGGTGGTCGCCGTTCCCACGGGCAGCGGCAAGACGGTCGTGGCCGAGTACGGCATCGAGGCGACACGACGTGACGGCAAGCGCGCGTTCTACACGGCGCCGATCAAGGCCCTGTCGAACCAGAAGTACCGCGATCTCGTCGAGATCCACGGCGCCGACGCCGTGGGTCTGCTCACCGGCGACAACTCGATCAACGGCGACGCACCGATCGTGGTGATGACCACCGAAGTGCTCCGCAACATGATCTACGGTCGCTCCGGCCACCTCCACGACCTGGGCCTCGTGGTCGTCGACGAGGTGCACTTCCTGCAGGACGCCTACCGGGGCCCGGTCTGGGAGGAGGTGATGATCCATCTTCCTCGACACGTCCGCCTGGTGTGCCTGTCGGCCACCGTCAGCAACGTCGACGAGCTGGCGGAGTGGATCAGCACGGTGCGGGGTCCCACCGCGGCGGTGGTGGAGCGACGGCGCCCCGTGCGGCTCGACAACGAGTACCTGGTGGCCGACCGCGACGCCGACCGGCTCCGGATGCTTCCGGTTTTCGTCGATGGCGGCATGAACCGGGAGGCTCAGCAGCTCGACGAGTCGGGGAGCCGTCGCGCCGGCCGTGCCCGTGACGGCCACCAGACGGGCCGGCGGCCGAACCGTCGCGCGAGCTCTCAGTCCCGCAGGCTGGCGACGCCCGGACGCGTCGAGACGGTCGAGCTGCTCGAACGGCGGTCGCTGCTGCCGGCGATCTTCTTCATCTTCAGCCGCGCCCAGTGCGACGCAGCGGCGAAGAGCTGCGTCGACGCCGGCCTCGAGCTCACCACGCCCGAGGAACGTCAGGCGATCACGATGATCGTGGAGGGACGGCTCGGCCGGCTGGAGGACGAGGACCTCGACGTGCTCGGTTACCGCCAGTTCCGGGCGCAGCTCGAGGCGGGCGTGGCCGCCCATCATGCCGGCATGGTGCCGCCGATGAAGGAAGTGGTGGAGGAGTGCTTCGTCGCGGGGCTCGTGAAGGTGGTGTTCGCCACCGAGACCCTCGCGGTCGGCATCAACATGCCGGCCCGCTGCGTGGTCATCGAGAAGCTCACCAAGTTCACCGGCGAGCACCACGAGCGGCTGACGCCGGGCCAGTACACGCAGTTGACCGGCCGAGCCGGACGCCGTGGCATCGACGAGCTCGGCACGGCCGTCGTGCTCTGGTCACCGTGGGTGCGCTTCGACGAGATCGCCGAACTCGTCGGGAGCTCGTCGTTCCATCTCCGTTCTGCCTTCCGGCCGACCTACAACATGGCCGCCAACCTGATCCGCACCTACAGTGCCGCCGAAGCCCACCGGTTGCTGAACCTCTCGTTCGCCCAGTACCAGGCCGATCGCGACGTGGTGCGGATCGAGGCCCGCCTCGCCCGCCGCCGGGAAGCAGCCCGGACGCTCCGCGAGCAGGCGGCGAGTGACTACGGCGACATCGACGAGTACCGCCGGTCGCAGCGCACGGCCGACGACCGGGCAGCCGGGCGGCGCGCGAGTGGCGACATCGGTCGCATGCTCGCCGCACTCAAACCGGGGGCGGTGATCCCGGTGCACATCGGCAGCGGCCGCAGCGCCGCCGCCGTGGTGGCGAGCTCGCACCGCAAGCACGGCCTTCGGCTCTCGGTGATCACCAAGGCGGGCAAGCTGCTCCAGCTCGACGCCGACGACTTCGACGACGTCCCGCGCCCGATCGGGTCGATCAAGGTGCCGGCGTCGTTCACCCCCAACCGCAAGGATGCCCGCAAGGAGGTGGCGCGTCGCCTCCGCAAGGCCAAGCTCCGGCCCGTGGGCGACGACGGCCACCGGACGTCCGGTGGTCCCGTGCTCGACCACCCCGTCACCGACGATCCCGACCTGCGTTCGAAGCTGCGCGCGGCGGCACAGGCCGACCGGATCGAACGCGAGATCGCCGAGTTGGAACGCCGCGTCGAGGGCCGCAACCAGTCGCTCGGCAAGGACTTCGACCGGGTCCTCGACGTGCTCGCCCGGTACGGCTACGTCGACGTCGACGCATGGGCGCTCACCCCTGACGGCGACGTGCTGGCGCGCATCTTCCACGAGAGCGACCTCCTCGTGGCCGAGATCGTCAGGGACGGCGTTCTCGACGGCCTCGGCGCTGCAGACGTCGCCGCCCTGGTGTCCACCGTCGTCTACGAGCACCGCAGCTCCGAGGCGCCGCCCGCCCCCTGGTTCTCGTCCTCGGACGTGCGCTCACGGTGGCGCCGTCTCGCTGCGATCAGCGAGGATCTGGCAGCCACCGAGCGATCGGTCGGCCTCAACGAGCATCGCGCACCCGACCCGACGTTCGCCGCCGTCGCACACGCCTGGGTGGCGGGGGAGTCCTTCGCCGACGTCGTCGCCGAGGAGGAGCTCACCGGGGGCGACTTCGTGCGCACGATGAAGCAGTTGATCGACGTGTTGCGCCAGGTCGCCCAGGTGTCTCCCGTCAGGGCCACGCGGGTGGCAGCCGCCGACGCGGTCGACGCGGCGTTCCGCGGCGTCGTCGCCGACAGCTCGGCCCCGTCGGCCCCGGAGTCACCGAGCGGGACGCCGCCGTGACGATCCGGCCGGGCGAGCCGTGGGGGCGGACGGTCCCACGCCCGGCGAACCTCCGTGTCGCCACCGGCGACGCCGAGCTGGCGGCGATGCTCACCGACGGTTCCGGGATCCCGGCGACGGCGTCGGCGGGTGACATCGCACGCACTCTGGGCCGCCCTCGGTCGGCCACGGCCGCAGAACTGCTCGAGGTCCCCCTCGATCTGGTCGCCGTCTCCGTCGACGGCGCCGACCCCACCTACGCCGTCGCCCACGTGGTGGCGCGGTCTCCCTGGTGGCGCGGTTCGTGGTGGCACGGTCCCGTCGTGGTGGTGATGAACGCCGAGTTCATGGGGGAGTGGGACGTCGCTCCGCGCGGGCATCCCAACGACGGCCGCGTCGAGACGTTCGAAGCGCTTGCCGATCTCGGGGCACGGCAGCGTGTCGGCTGTTCCCGACGTCTGCGCACCGCCGGACACGTGCCTCACCCCGGCATCCGAACCCGGCCGGTCCGGTCGGCGAGCTGGACCTTCGAACGCCCCGTCCACGTCGTCGCCGACGGACTCCGCATCGGTCGTGGCCACCATCTCGAGGTCACGGTGCTGCCCGATGCCGCTGTCCTGTACGCCTGAACCGCGCCTCCGGCGGCCGTGCCCGACCGCCGGCGGCGCAGACACTTGCGTTGGAATCCCCGGACCGTTCGACCCCCCGTTCTAGAGTGGTCGACCGTGGCTGTCTACGTACCGGAGTCGTTCACACCGGAAGAATCCGATGTCCTCCGCCGGTACTTCACCAATCTCGACGGTCCGGTCTTCGCTCTCGTCAACCTGCCCGAGGTCGTGAAGGGTGCCCTCTTCGCCCGCTACAGCCGGAGTCCCAAGTCGTTGCGGAGGCTGTTCCTCGACGAGTTCGTGGGCGATCTCGACGTGAGCGGCGACCAGTCGATCGACGCCACCGTCGGCCTCGACCGGGCCGAGGAGCTCTACGAGCGGGTGTTCTTCGACTACGGCGACGACTCGGTGGCCCAGCTCGGTGGCGTTCATCTCGCGTGCGAGCAGGCCTCGAACCTGCTCACCAAGATCCTCGAGTGGGGACGCCTGATGAGCTACCTCGAGCAGAGCACCCGGTACATCGCGTACGACTCGCGTCTCGGGGGCCGCTACCGGTACTACCGCGATCCGGAGGTGCTGGCCGGTCCGCTCGGCACGCGCTACGTCGGCGACATCGACCGCATCTTCGATGCCTACAGCACCAGTGTCGACTCGGTCACCGAGCACGTGCGTTCCACCGTGGCCCGCGGCTCCGACGACAGCGAGTTCGTCTATCGCACCGCCACCCGGGCCAAGGCGCTCGACGCCGTCCGCGGGATCCTGCCGGCGGCCGCCACGTCGAATGTCGGCATCTACGGCACCGGCCAGGCGTTCGAGGCGCTGCTGTTGCGCATGCGAGCCCATCCACTGCCCGAATCACGCGAGTACGCCGACCTCATGCTGCACGAGTTGCGCAAGGTGATTCCCAGTTTCCTCCGTCGTGTCGATCTGCCCGACCGGGGCGGCCGCTGGAGCGAGTACCTGGCGAGCACGAAGGCGCAGACCGCCACCGTGGTCGAGTCACTGCTCGGTGGCACGCCGGTGGAGCCGGCATCCGAGGTGGAACTGGTCGACTTCGACCCCGAGGCCGAGGACAAGCTGCTGGCGGCGATCTGCTACTCGCATTCGAACCTGCCCGAGCACCAACTGCTCGCACGGGTGCGGGCACTCGGGGCCGACGAGCGCGTGTCGCTGATCCGCGCCTACGTCGGAGAGAGGGAGAACCGTCGGCACAAGCCCGGCCGAGCGTTCGAGCGCAGCTTCTACCGCTTCGACGTGCTGAGCGACTACGGCGCGTTCCGTGACATGCAACGGCACCGAATGCTCACGATCGAGTGGCAGCGGCTCACTCCGAATCACGGCTACACGCGGCCCGAACTCGTCGACGATGCCGGGGCGTCACCGGTGTTCGACGAGGCGATGGAGCGATCGGCGGCGCTCTACGACGCACTCGATCCGGTCCACCACGACCAGGCGCCGTACGCCGTGTCGATGGCCTATCGCATGCGCTACGTGATGCAGTTCAACGCCCGCGAGGCCATCCACATGCTCGAACTCCGCTCGTCGCCGCAGGGTCATCCCTCCTACCGGCGTGTGGCATTGGAGATGCACCGACTGATCGCGGAGCAGGCCGGCCACCATGCCGTGGCCGCCGCCATGAGCCACATGACGATGGAAGCACCCGACCTCGAGCGGCTCGAGTCCGAGCGACGCGCCGAGGAGCGACGCACCATCACCTGACCCCGGCCTGATCGGTCTCGTCCCCCGGCACATCGATGGGTGTGACGGTTGTCACAAGCGTGTAATCGGGTCGAACGGGTACGTGCGCATATGCTCCCGCCGCAACCGCCCATTCGTTCGGTGTCCTGCCGTGCGACGAGATCGAAACGACGAAGTGGCTGACGACGACAACACCGACGAAGCAGAACTCGACGACACCGACACCGAGGACACCGACGACGACGACCTCGCCGAACCCGATGAGGATCTCGACGACGACGATCTCGCCGACGACACCGACGACACCGACGACGACGACGACGAGGTCGCCGACGACGAGGACGACGACGACGACGACGCAGAGGCGGAGACGCCACGCACCAAGCGCAAGAAGCGTGACGAGGACGAGGACGAGGACGAGGAACTGCTCGCCGACGACGACGTGGAGGAAGACCTCGACAAGATCCTCAAGGACCGGCTGGTGGCCGCCGAGGACGAGGACGACGACGACGAGGAGGACGAAGAACCCGAGGTGCGCGGCGAGGGAGGCGAACGGCTCCAGCCCAAGCAACAGGACGAACGGCTCTGCCCGTCCTGTTTCCTACTCGTCCGGGCCGGGGCGCCGAACTGCCCGGTCGGTGACGACGACTGCCCGCTGTTCTCCTGATCGGTGCACGCGATGACGACCCGCCACGGCGCACGGGCCGTCGCCGCCATCATCACCGCCCCGTTGACCGTGACCGTCCGAGTCGCAGAGAACGCGCCGGAGATCGTCGGACGGGTCCGCCAGGAAGTCGTGCTCGCCCGGTTCATCGGCAAGATGGCCGTCGATCAGGGACGGCGCGAGATCAAGCGACGCCTCGACGGCGAGAGCCCGACCCGCCCGCCGGTCACACCCCCGAGCGAACCCCCCGTCGACAGCCCGGTGACGGAGACGCCGACCTTCCCGACGAACGAGCCCGGGGTTCCGGACGCGGACGACCTGGCACTCGACGACTACGACCAGCTGCCGGCTGCCCAGATCGTCGCCAAGCTCGCCGGCCTCACGGCATCCGAACGTGCCCAGATCCGGCGCTACGAGGCCGCACACCGTCATCGTCGGACGGTGCTCGGCAGATTGGATCAGCTGGACGCATGATCGACCCCACCGTGCGCCGGGCCGTCGCAGCAGACGCAGCCCAGCTCGCCGAACTCGAGATCGAGGCACGAGCGGCCCTGGTCGGCCAACGCGGCGGTGAGCAGTGGCTGCTGGCACACCCCGAGATCACCGACGGTTGGAGCCGTCGGGCCACCGAGGCGGATGTGTGGGTGGCCCACATCGGTGACGTGCTCGTGGGCTATCTGGTCGCGATCCTGGGAGACGACCTCGTCCTGCGGATCGATCAGGTGTGGGTGACGCCGCAGGCACGCGAACTGGGTTTCGGTGACGAGTTGCTGGCCACGGCGATCGCGTCGGCACGCGAGGCCGGTGCGATCGCCGTGGAGGGCCAGGCCCTCCCGGGCGACCGGCACACGAAGAACCTCTACGAACGCGCCGGAATCGTGGCGCGGTTGATCACCACGTTCCGGGCGCTCTGACGTCGTCGCGTCAGCGACCCTTCCAGTTCGGCTGGCGCTTCTCGATGAAGGCCTCGAGACCCTCTTTCGTGTCTTCCGACTGCATCACGGTGGCGAAGCCCTCGTTCGTCATCCGCTTGAGGGTCTCGTCGTCCTCGTAGGCGGCAGCGAGGACGACCTTGCGGCTCTCCCACACGGCCAGGGGGGCGGCAGCTGTGACCTGATCGGCCAGCCGCAGTGCCTCCTCGGTGGCGTCTCCCGGCTCGACGAGCCGGTTCACCAGGCCGAGTTGATGGGCCCGGTCGGCGGCCAGCGGCTCTCCGGTGAGGATGATCTCCATCGCCGGGGCCTGGCCGATCGCTCGCGGCAGGCGGAAGAGCCCGCCGGCACCGGCGATCAGGTTGCGCTTGGCCTCCGCGAGCCCGAATGCCGAACGGGTGGTGGCCACCACCATGTCGGCGGCGAGCACGATCTCGCAACCGCCGGCCGTGGCCAGGCCGTCGACGGCGACGATGACGGGCTTCTTGCGGTCACGGTAGACGAAACCGGCGAAGCCGCCCTTGGCGGTGGCGAGCGAGGCGGCATCGCCCGAGTTGATGGCCTTCAGGTCGGCACCGGCACAGAAGACCGGCTTCGACTGGCCCTCGGTGTTCGCCTGGATCACGCCGACCCAGACGTCGTCGTCGGCCTCCATCCGGTCGATCGCCGCCTCCATTCCGGCGGCGACGTCACCGTTGACGGCGTTACGCGCCTCGGGACGGTTCAGGGTGATGAGGGCGGTGCGCCCTCGAACTTCGTAGGTGACGATGTCGGACATGGCCGAGGATCGTATGCGCCAGCCGGCTCACGGCACGAACCCGCTCACCGCCCACGGTGCGGCCGGAGGTGGCCGTCAGGAGGACGGCGGGGCGCCGCCCGCCGGTCGACCGGGCCGCTTGGTGGGCTTCTGTCCCTTGCGGTTCTGGGGCCGCAGAGGCTTCGGCTTCGGCGTGTCCGGCGGGACCTCCACACCGAGCAGCGCGGCGATGTGCGGCAGAGCCGGACCGAGGCGCAGTGCCGTCTTGCGGAGATCGTCGGTGATGGTGGTGGGTGCCGTGGTGGGATTGACGAGGGTGCGAACGGGGGAGAAGGCCGCAGCTTCGAGCACGGCGATCCAGCGGTCGGCGGAGTCCTCGGGCTGCAACGAGGCGGTGGCAGCCTCGCCGAGCCGGCGGGCCAGATCGGGCGGGAACATCACACCGGCCTTGGGCGGCTGCGACGACAGCCGCAGTGCCCGGATGACACGACCGACACCGATGGCCGCATCGACGTCCTCGAACCAGAGACGCAGTTCCTCTTCCTGCTTGCGGGCGAGTGCCTCCTTGAGTTCGCCGGCCAGGGCGCGGGTGGACTCGTCACGGGCGACGATCGAGTCGTCGCTCGCCGCCACCACGCTGCGCAGATCCCGCAGGTCGAGGTGCTCCATCTGGCGCTGTGCCGCCTCGGCGCGGTCGAGCCAGTCGGCGACTCGGAGCTTGGGCAGCATCTCCTCGGCCATCTTCATCACACTGGCCTCGGGCATCGTGGGCTTGTCCTCGGCGGCAGCCTTCGCGTTCTCCTCCTGCACCCGTGAGCGAACGGCCGCCATGCCCTGCAGAGCCAGTTCGGCGATCGGGCGCTGCTCCTCGGGCACCTGGGCGAGCACCTCGTTGCGACGGGCCTTGCCGGGGCGCAACCGCTTCGGCTTGGGGCGCTGCGGCAGTTCGGGCGGCGGCTCGAAGTGTGGGCGGTCGCGGCGCTGACCGCCGCGCTCGCTCGTGGTGTCACCCTCTCGGGCGCGGTCACGTCCACGTCGCCCGTCGCGGTCGGCGCCCTCGCCGCGGCCTCGACGGTCGTCACGACGACCCCCGCGGCGGTCTCCACGATCTCCCCGGTCACGGCGCTCGCCGCGGTCGCGCTTGGCACGGGTCTCGATGACCGCCTCGAACGGCTTGTCGCTCGGCAGCAGCTCGAGCGTGTCGGAGGCAGTGGGCTTCTCGCGGCCCTTCACCACCGAGACGACCTCGATGCCGTCGAGCATCTGCTCGACCTCCACCTTGAGTTCGTCACCGACGGCGGCCCCCTCCGGCAGGATCGACCCGGCGAGCACGCCGTTCGGCTTCTTGGCGCCAGCGGCACGCCAGGTCCAGGAGCCGTCCGAGAGCGCGCTCGTCAACTCGATGTCGATCCTTCGGGACATGGCGGCAACGGTACCGGGTTCGGCGCCGAGAACTCCAACGAGTCACCGCGGCGCAGCGTGTCGACGGTGTCCCCACGATCCGCCGCCGGTACGGTGCCGGCGATGGCCATCTACGCACTCGGACAGGACGAACCCGTGATCGACGGTGCCGCGTTCGTGCATCCGGACGCCGTCGTCATCGGCGATGTCACGATCGGACCGGAGTCGTCGGTGTGGCCCGGCGCCGTCCTGCGCGGCGACGGCGGCCACATCCGCATCGGCGCGCGGACCAGCGTGCAGGACAACGCCGTGCTGCACACGACACCCGAGTGGCCGACGGTGGTGGGCGACGGGTGCGTACTCGGACACCTCGTCCACCTGGAGGGCTGCACCATCCACGACGACGTGTTGATCGGCAACGCCTCGATGGTGCTGCACCGCTGTGTCGTGCATCCCGGGGCGATCGTGGCGGCCAACTCGGTGGTCCTCGACGACACCGAGGTGCCGGCCGGCGCCCTGGCCGTGGGTTCACCCGCCCAGGTGAAGCCGGGCAAGGCCCGAGGCGAGATGATCCGGCGGGGAGCAGACGCCTACGTGGCCCGGCTCGACGCCTACCGCACAGGCCTGCGACGGCTGGACTGACGGTGGCCGGGCGTTCGGCAGCCATGGTGGTGGTGACCGTGCCGGTCGGCGAGGTCGATCTGGCCTCGGACCGTCTGTGGGCGCTGGGGGTCCGTGCCGTCGAGGAGCGGACGCCTGCCGGAGTGCTCGATGGCGGCCATGTCGAGCTCTGGACGTCGGTCGGTGACCGGGCAGCGAGCGAGCGGGTGCGCGCCGAACTCACCGCCCGTTGGCCGACCGCCGTGGTCGACGTCGACGCCGCCCCGGCCGACACCTGGCGCGAGCACGCCGCACCGATGTGGATCGGGCCCGATCTGGTGATCGTGCCGGCGTGGAGGACGTCAGCGGATGCCTCTCGGTCGGATCCCACGGTGACCGTGGTGCCGATCGAACCGGGGGGCGCATTCGGTCTCGGCGATCATCCGACCACCCGGTTGTGCCTGCACCACGTGGCGTCGCTCGACGGCGACGCCATTCGGGGACGCCACGTGCTCGACGTCGGCTGCGGTACCGGTGTGCTCTCCGTGGTGGCCGCTCTGCGTGGTGCGGACCGGGTCCGGGCGATCGACGTCGCCGACGCCGCCGTCGCGGCGACGATGGACAATGCACGGCGCAACGGCGTGTCGGATCGCGTCGTGGTGGATGATCGGGCGGCCGCCGAGGTGGACGGCGAGTACGACATCGTCCTCGCCAACATTCTCGCGCCGGAGCTGATCGCACTCGCCGGCGACCTGCGGAGGTTGACGGCGCCGACCGGGACACTGGTGATCAGCGGCATCCTCGCAGGGGCTCACGGGCACGTGCTCGACGCACTGCGCCCGATGGTGGCGGTGCGCACCGACGTGCTCGACGGTTGGGCCGCAGTGGTGCTACGTCACCCCGGCGGCGCCGTCGACGGTGGCCGGTCCGAGCAGCGCACGGATGGCGGCAGCGCAGGGGAGTGACGGCACGGCCCCGGCGACCGTCGTGGCGAGCGCACCGGCGGCGGCACCCCACTCGACGGCCGTTTCGAGCGGATCACCGAGGGCGAGGCGAGCAGCCAGGGCTCCGCAGAATGCGTCGCCTGCACCGGTGGTGTCCACCACCTCCACGGTGAAGGGCGGCCGAGTCCACCGGCGGCCGGTGGAGCGCACCGACACGTCGACGCCACGTGCACCCCGGGTGATCACCACTGCATCGACACCCGCCTCGTGGAGGTGGTCGACACCTCCGACCCGATCGATCTCGTGCTCGTTCGGCACGATGACGTCGCAGACCGCCAGCAGCTCGGACGGGAGGTCCTGCGCCGGTGCCGGATTGAGCACCGTGAGGGCGCCAGCGGCTCGCGCCGAGCGCAGGGCGTGGATCACCACGTCGGCCGGCACCTCGAGCTGGGCCAACACCACTCGCGTCCCGGGCAGGGCGGGGGAGAAGCGATGCCCGTTGGCGCCCGGGACGACGACGATGCAGTTCTCGGCGTGCTCGTCGACCGTG
>Ga0102937_1000132_pt1 | contig 30720 bp, 27 predicted proteins | sample SalPonR2_B_D1_MG_FD_78213 | JGI IMG/M metagenome (GOLD analysis project Ga0102937, IMG submission 78213) | Salt pond soil microbial communities from South San Francisco under conditions of wetland restoration - Salt Pond MetaG R2_B_D1_MG | ecosystem: Environmental > Aquatic > Marine > Intertidal... | reverse complement strand
CGGTCTTCTTGGCCGCGGTCTTCTTGGCCGGGGCCTTCTTGGCCGCAGACTTCTTGGCCGGCGCCTTCTTGGCCGGCGCCTTCTTGGCCGGCGCCTTCTTGGCCGCAGACTTCTTGGCCGGCGCCTTCTTGGCCGGGGCCTTCTTGGCCGCGGACTTCTGGGCAGCAGACTTCTTGGCGGACACCTTGCGGGCCGAACTCGTCTTCTTCGCTGCTGCCATCTGCGGAACCTCCGGGGCGTCGGTGAGCGCCGGACTCTACCGGACGGATCGCGTGACGACGATGACCGGCTCGTCGTCGCCGTCGCCCGGAACACGCTCGGCGGCGACGGAGGTCGCCAACGTCTCCCCCGCCACGAGATCGCGATGCGCCTCCAGCGCATCGATCCACGAGCCCGTGCCGGACACTCGCAGGTCGATGCGGTCGGACACGTCGAGGCCGGCGTCGCGTCGAGCCTGCTGCACCAGGCGCACGAGGTCGCGAGCCCGGCCCTCCACTTCGAGTTCGGGCGTGACCTCGATGTCGAGGGCGACCACTCCCGCCCCTGCGGGCAGCCCGGCACTGGCCTGGTCGTCGCCGGCGACGAGTTCGAGCACGTATTCGCCCTCCTGCAGGGTGTGGCCGCCCACCACGACGGCCCCGTCGACGATCGACCAGTCACCGGCCTTGTGGGCGCGGATCACCTGCTGCACCTCACCACCCAGGCGCGGGCCCAACTTCGCGGGCACGAGCTGCAGGCGCTCGGTGGCGACCGACGCCACGTCGGCAGTGAGCTGGACGTCACGCACGTTCACCTCGTCGGCGATCACGTCGGCGAAGTCGGCCAGCCGGGCGGCGTCGGGCGTGGCGACGGTGAGCGACCGCAGCGGCAGCCGCACCCGGCGCTGGTGCGCCTTGCGGACCGACAGGGTGGCCGAGCACACATCGCGCACGAGGTCCATCGTGGACACGAGGTCGGCATCGGCGGGCAACTCCTCGGGCGAGGGCCAGTCCGACAGGTGCACGCTTCCGGCGGGTGCCCCCGCGGCCGAGTGGAGCCCGTCGTAGATCACCTCGGAGATCATCGGCAGCAGCGGCGACGTGAGCCGCATCAGCACCGACATGGCCGTGTGCATCGTGTCGATCGCGTCGACGTCGCCCTCCCAGAACCGGTCACGGCTGCGGCGGACGTACCAGTTGGTGACCACGTCGAGGTGATCGCGGACGTGCTGGGCCGCGCCGAACAGGTCGTAGGCGTCCATCGACGCCGTGAGGTCGACGACCAGGTCGTGGGTCTTCGCCAGCAGGTACCGGTCGAGCACGTTCGACGAATCGGTGCGCACCGACCCCTGGTGGCCTGCGGCGTTCGCGTAGAGCGTGAGGAAGTACCACGAGTTCCACAGCGGCAGCAGCACGTGACGCACCGTGTCGCGCATGCCCTCCTCGGTGACCATGGCGTCGTTGCCCCGCAGCACCGACGACGACAGCAGGTACCAGCGCATCGCATCGGCACCGTGCGTGTCGAACATCTCCCGCGGATCGGGATAGTTGTCGAGGCTCTTCGACATCTTCTGGCCGTCGTCGCCGAGCACGATGCCGTGGCTCACGCAGTTCGCGAATGCCGGGCTGTCGAACAGTGCCGTGGCGAGCACGTGCAGCGTGTAGAACCACCCGCGGGTCTGGCCGATGTACTCCACGATGAAGTCGCCCGGATGGTGGTGCTCGAACCAGTCCTCGTTCTCGAACGGGTAGTGCACCTGGGCGAAGGGCATCGATCCCGACTCGAACCAGCAGTCGAGCACCTCGGGCACCCGACGCATCATCGAGCGACCCGTCGGGTCGTCGGGGTTGGGGCGCACCAGGTCGTCGACCTGCGGCCGGTGCAGGTCGGTGACGGCGACACCGAAGTCGGCCTCGAGTTCGGCGAGCGAGCCGTACACGTCGGTGCGCGGGTACGACGGGTCGTCGGACTGCCAGACCGGGATCGGCGACCCCCAGAAGCGGTTGCGGCTGATCGACCAGTCGCGGGCGTTCTCGAGCCACTTGCCGAAGCTGCCGTCCTTGATGTGTGCCGGCTGCCAGGTGATCTCCTGGTTGAGTTCGACCATCCGGTCCCGGAATTCGGTGACCTTCACGAACCACGACGACATCGCCCGGTACACGAGAGGCTGCGCGCAGCGCCAGCAGTGCGGGTACGGGTGATCGTAGGTGGCGTGACGGACGACGACCCCGCGCTCCTTGAGCGTACGGATCACGGCCGGGTTGGCATCGAAGACGTGCTCGCCCGCCCAGGGCGCCACCTCCGGGGTGTAGCGGCCGTGCTCGTCCATGGGGCAGATGGTGGGGATGCCGGCGGCGTTGGCGGCGATCTGGTCGTCCTCACCGAACCCGGGGGCCAGGTGCACCACGCCGGTCCCGTCCTCCGTCGACACGAAGTCGGCCGCCAGGATCTGGAAGGCGTGGGGCGTGTCGGCGAAGAAGTCGAACAGCGGTGTGTACCGCCGGCCGACGAGGTCGGAGCCATGCAACGTGTCGACCCGGGCCGCCTCCCCGAGCTCGGCGGCGTAGGCGCCGACCAGGTCGGACGCCATCACGTAGCGCACGCCGTCGAGCTCGAGCACGGCGTACTCGATGTCGGGCCCCACGGCGAGGGCCAGGTTCGACGGCAGCGTCCACGGGGTGGTGGTCCATGCGAGGATGCGTTCGCCGCTGTCGAGTTCGAATCCCACGGTGAGCGCGGGATCCTGACGGTCCCGGTACACGTCGTCCATCCGCGTCTCGGTGTTGCTCAGCGGCGTCTCGCAACGCCAGCAGTAGGCGAGGACGCGGAATCCCTCGTACACGAGACCCTTGTCCCACAGGGCCTTGAAGGCCCACATCACGCTCTCCATGTAGTCGAGATCGAGGGTCTTGTAGTCGTTGTCGAAGTCCACCCAGCGCGCCTGACGGGTGACGTACTCGCGCCAGTCGGCGGTGTACTGCAACACGCTCGTGCGGCAGGCGTCGTTGAACCGGTCGATGCCGTACTCGTTGATCTCCGGGTGCCCCGAGATGCCGAGTTCCTGCTCGGCCTTCACCTCGGCGGGCAGGCCGTGGCAGTCCCAGCCGAACCGGCGCTCCACCCGCCGGCCGCGCATGGTCTGGTAGCGCGGAACGGCGTCCTTGACGTATCCGGTGAGGAGGTGGCCGTAGTGCGGGAGCCCGTTGGCGAACGGTGGGCCGTCGTAGAAGACGAACTCGTTGGCACCGTGCTCGCCGGCCTCCCGCTGGTCGATGGAGGCCTGGAACGTGTTCTCCTTCTCCCAGCGCGCGAGCACCTCACGCTCGAGCTGGGGGAAGCTGGGCCGCGGATCGACGTCGGGGTAGGGCACGCCCCGATGCTACCGAGGGTGGCCCGCGGAGCTTCTCAGTTGCGTTCGTCCTCGAACGAGAATCGGAACTCCTCGTCGATGTCGCCGGTGTCGGGTTCGTCCTCGGGCGCACCGATGGCCATCGACGCCGTCTCGTCGCCCCACGGATCGGCGCCGTCGCCCGAGGCTGCGGGCATCGACTCGCTCGACTCGCTCGGCTCCGCCGGCTCGTCGGGCTCGTCACGCACCAGTTCGTCGGTGTCGTCGTCGGCAGCCGACAACAGCGGTGCGCGCACCTCGCCGAGGCCGCCGGGTACCCGATCGACGATGTCGGTGATCGAGGTGGCTGCGTCACGGAGCCGGGCCCGTTGGTCGACCAGGAAGGTCTCGAGATGCTGCACATCGGACTCGAGGAAGTCGCGACGGGCCTTGAGCGCCTCGACCTCGCCGGCGACGGCGGCCCGCTCGGCCTCACCGACCTGGCGGGCCTCGGCGCGCGCCTCGTCGAGCATCGACGCCGACATCTCCCGGGTGGAGTCGAGCGTCCGTGCCGCCTCATCGTTGGCCTTCGCCAGGATCTGATCGGCTTGCGCCCGGGCGTCGGCCACCGCGGTGTCGGCGGTGCGCTGGGCGAGCAGCAGCGTCCGGCTGATGGTCTCGCTCTCGTCGACCGACACGTGCACGTCGGCCGGTTCGGCGACGGTTTCGGCGGCCGGCGCCGCAGCGTCGCCCTCCGACAGCTCCTGCAGGCGGGCGACGGCCGCTCGGGCGCGCGCCTCCATGGCCGTGGACTGGTTCTGGGCGCGCTCGAGCTCGTCGGCGACGTCGCCGAGGAACGTCGTGACCTCGTCGGGGTCGGCCCCCTTGCGGACCGTCTTGAACTCGGCGCTGCGCACGCGCTGCGGGCTGATGTCCATGCTGCCTCCGGGTTTCACTCGTCGTAGTCGTCGTACTGCGGCTGGCGGGGTGCCGGCGGCTTCAGCAGGTACACACCGGTCGCGACCTTCTCCATCGACCCGTCGAGGGCGTAACAGATGCCGCTGCCGAAGTCGATCAGGCGGCGGGCGACGTCACGCTCGGTGCCTTCCAGGTTCATGATGACCGGCTGGCCGTCCTTGAACTTGTCGGCCACCTCCTGCGCCTGGTCGAAGCGACGAGGCCGAACGGTGTGCGGCTCCATGGACCCTCCTGGGATGCTGCGCAGGGCCGGCTGCTGCTGCGCTGATGTGCTCGGTCGGATCTGGACACCCGAGTCGTCCTGACGGCCCGTGTTGCGGTCGCCGTTGCCGCCGCGTCGAGAGGCCGAGGCGTCGAAGTCGCGGGAGGGGAAGCTGGGCCGAGCCGACACCGTCCGCACCGCCGGCTCCTCCTCGGGTTCCCACCCGCGCCCCGTGCCGCCACGCTCGGGCTCGCGCTGGCCTCGGGGGGCGCGCTGAGCCTGACGGGCCGGGGGTTCCGGCTCGTCGTAGTCGTCGTAGTCGTCGTAGGCGTCGTCGGGACCGAGACCCAGGTAGTCCATGGTCCGTTTCCAGAGTGACATGCAATCCTCCTGCGTGCCGCAGGCTAGCCGAGCCCGTCCACCGCCAGGTGGACGGGACACCGGGTTCGCAGCGGTCAGTCCTTGGGCGGCCTCGGGCCGAAGAGGCCGGTTCCGATGCGCAACTGCGTGGCCCCCTCGTCCACCGCGACGTCGGCGTCGCCGCTCATCCCCATCGAGCACACCTCGAGCCCCAGCTCGTCGACCAGCGACCGCACCAGCCGGAAGCCGGGTCGCGCATCCTCGGGCGTGCCCCCGGTGGGCCCGACCGTCATCAGCCCGATCGGGCGGAGACCCGCGGCGCGTGCCGACTCGACGAGTTCGGGCACCTCGTCGGGCGGGCAGCCGCCCTTGCCGGCCTCGCCGGTGGTGTCGACCTGGACGAGGATGCGCGCTCCGGGGGCCCGTTTGCCCAACTCGGCGACGAGCGACCGTCGGTCGACGCTCTCCCACACGTCGACCAGCCCGGCGAGCTGGCGGATCTTGTTGGACTGCAGCCGTCCGATGAAGTGCACCTCGGGCTGCAGCCGCTCCAGCGTCTCGCGCTCGGCGAGCAGTTCCTGGGCGTAGTTCTCCCCGATCGCACCGCAGCCCGCCGCCACGGCAGCCTCGACCGCCCACGGCCCGAAGCCCTTGGTGACGGCCACGACGTCCACGTCGGGGTACCGCTCGCGCAGAGCCGTCAGCCGCTCCGCGACCGGATCAGTCATCGTCGCCGTCCTCGAACCAGGCCACCAGCGCATGACGCCCGGTGTCGCCACGTGTCCGGTGGGAGAACCAGCGGTCGTCGCAGCCGGTACACGGGCCGATCACGTCGAGGACGACGTCTCGTCGCGCCAGCCCGGCGGCGACGGCAGCCGGAACGTCGAGCGCCGGACGATCGCCGAGCGACGTGACCACGTCGTCGACGTCGGCGCCGACGCCGCGAGCGACCCGCGCCGCGTCGTCGGCGCCGAAGGCGTAACAGCACGGGTGGATCACGGGGCCGAGCACCGCGTGGGCCACGGGCTCGTCCTGCAGCGCGTCGACGGCCACGTCGAGCACCCCGGCGGCCAACCCGCGCCAGCCGGCATGGGCGAGCACCGTCGTGCCACCGCGCCCGACCAGGGCGACGGGAGCACAGTCGGCGGCCCAGACGGCGAGCGCCGGCGACGACGGCATCGTGGCGACCAGCACGTCGGCGCACACCTGCGGGCCGACATCGTGGAACGGGCGGTGGACACCGGTGCCGTGGACCTGGTCGACGAGCACCCACGGACGACCGGTGGACGCCAACTGGCGCTCGCGCAGCACCTCGGGCGGCACACGGAGTGGATGGACGTCACCGTCGGAGCGTTCGGAGGCCGCCACCACCAGGGCGTGACCTCCGTCGACCGAACGCAGCAGCGTGCGCACCGCGACTGGTGCCCGCTCGGCTACTTCAGGAACGACGGGACGTCGAACTCGTCGTCGTCGTCGCCGGCCAGCGGATCCTCGTCGCTGTCGTCGCCGAACAGCTCGGTGATCCGGGTGGGCGTCGTACGCGGGCCGGCCTCGTCACCGGCGGCACGGGTGCCGGTCTGCTCGCCGTCGAGCCGGTCGAATCCGGCGGCGATGACGGTGATGCGCACCTCGTCGCCCATCTCGTCGTCGATGACCGTGCCGAAGATGATGTTGGCGTCCTGGTGGGCGACACCGTGGATGATCTCGGCGGCGGCGTTCATCTCGAACAGCCCCATACCCGACGGGCCGGTGATGTTGAGCAGCACCCCACGGGCACCGTCGATGGCCGATTCGAGCAGCGGGCTGGAGATCGCCGCCTTGGCAGCCGAGACGGCACGCTCGTCGCCACTGGCCTGGCCGATGCCCATGAGGGCCGACCCGGCGTTGGAGAGCACCATCTTCACGTCGGCGAAGTCGGTGTTGATCAGGCCCGGCGTGGTGATCAGCCCGGTGATGCCGGACACGCCCTGGAGCAGCACCTCGTCGGCCATCTTGAACGCGTTGAGCACGCTCGTCTTGTCGTTGGCCACGGTGAGCAGGCGGTCGTTGGGGATGACGATCAGCGTGTCGACCTTCTCCTTCAGACGCTGGACGCCGCTGTCGGCCTGCACGGCGCGCCGGCGGCCCTCGAACGAGAAGGGCCGGGTGACCACGCCGATGGTGAGCGCTCCGGCCTCCCGGGCGATCTCGGCGATGACCGGGGCGGCGCCCGTTCCGGTGCCGCCGCCCTCACCGGCGGTGATGAACACCATGTCGGCGCCGCGCACCATCTCCTCGATCTCGTCGTGGTGCGACTCGGCGGCCGAGCGGCCCACGTCGGGATCGCTGCCCGCGCCGAGACCGCGCGTGAGGTCACGACCGATGTCGAGCTTCACGTCGGCATCGCTCATGAGGAGCGCCTGCGCGTCGGTGTTGACGGCAATGAACTCGACGCCCTTCAATCCGGCGTCGATCATCCGGTTGACGGCGTTGACACCGCCGCCGCCGACGCCGACGACCTTGATCATCGCGAGATAGTTCTGCGGAGCGCCGACCATCAGTGGGTCCTCCAGTGGGTGTGGTTCATGAGTCGATTCGTTTCGGGCGTCGTGGTGCACTGTTGGCGAACATCCTGCCAGGTCTGCGCCGGTGGAACGGGGACGCTATTGGCAGAACTCACCGGACCGTCACTTCCGAGGTCGACACGTCGATGACCTGGACGGACCTGCCATCGGGATCGGCCAGGTCGTCGAGCTGCCGTTCGAGCCGGACCAGCTTCTCGATCTGGGCGTTGTCACCGATCGCGGAACCGAACCGCACCTCGATCGGACCGGCCGGGCCGGTGAGGATCATCACGAGGTCGGCACCGTCGGGCGTGACCAGCAACGAGTCGACTCGGCTGCGGATGGTGGGGGTCAGCTTCGTCACGAGTGACGCCGCGGCGGAGTAGCCGATCGGGGCGAACTCGCCCGGTGTGAGGTCGAGGGTGCCCGGTCCGATGATCCACACGAGCGCCACCGGCTGGCCCTCGATCACGTCGAGGACGCGACCCTCCTCGTCCAGCACCCGGGAGAGGCCGTCGGCGCCGAGCATCGCCACCAGCGGCGTCCGCTCGCGGATCTCGACCGAGGCGCGGTTGGGCATCGACGCGGTGACCCGGGCGTCCTCCACCCAGGGGATGTCCTCCAGTCTCGCCTCGGCCTCGGCGGTGTCGACGAGCAGCACGGGGGTGCCCTCGATGTCGGCCACCACGGCCGCCAGCTCGTCGGGGTCGGTGTAGACGTTGCCCGTGACGGCGACACGGTCGACGGCGAACAACGACGAGCCGAGCACGGCGAGCACTCCGACGACGACGACCAGCACGGCGGCACCGACGGCCAGCCAGCCGAGCCGGCGACGGCTGGCTGCCCGGTTGACGCCGATGCGTCGTTGCCGCAGCCGGGGTTCGATCCCGGGTGCCGCCGCGTCGTGGGGCAGGATCGCATCGCTGCTGCCGTCGTCGTCGATGAACACCGTGCCGGCGCTCGAGTCGTCGCGGGCGAGCTCGTCGTCGAGGTAGACGGCGTCGGGCAGATCGTCGTCGCCGCCGATCGAGATCGTCGTGCGCTCGGTGGCCTCGTCGCCGAAGGCGGCAGCGAGTTCGTCGAGGACGTCGGGCTCGGGAGTGGACGGCGCATCATCCTCGCCGGTGTGCCGATCGACCTGCTCGTCGAGCGTCTCCGAGCGCCGTCGCCACGCCATCACGGTGTGTCCCCGCTGGCACCGTCGAAGCCGACGAGACGGATCTCGCTGCGCAGCGACCAGCCGCTGTGGGCCTCCACCCGGTCGTGGACGAGGCGCATCAGCGCACGCACGTCGGCGGCCGTCCCGTCGTCGGCAGCCTGGATGAAGTTGGCGTGCTTCTCGGACACGTGCGCCGAACCGACGCGCAGACCACGCAGGCCCGCCGCATCGATCAGTTGCCCTGCGCTGACCTCACCCGGTACCGGATTGACGAACACCGAGCCGGCGTTCTGGCCTCCCGGCTGGTTGGCCCGCCTCCAGGCCACGATCTCGGCCAACTCACGCGCCGACGCGTCCCGGTCGCCCTCCGCCAGACGCAGCCGCGCCTCCACCACCAGCCAGGTCGCCGGAATCCCACTCGAGCGGAAGCCCAGTTCCAGTTCGGCCGCCGGGACGACCCGCTCCTCGGCGGCCTCGAGGTCGATCACGGTGACGTCCACGAGCGACGCCGCCATGTCGGACCCGTGACCGCCGGCGTTCATCCGTACGGCACCGCCGATCGAGCCGGGCACGCCGACCGCCCACTCGAAACCGGTGAGGGCCTCCTTCGCCGTCCGTCGCGCCACCACCGGCAGCGACAGACCGGCCGACACCGTGACGACGACCGAACCGTCGTGGTCGGCGCTGCCGACGGCGAACACCTCGGGCAGCTCCACCGTCGAGACGGCGATGCCCTCGAAGCCGGTGTCGGCCACGAGCATGTTGGATCCCCGCCCCACCGCCAACACCGGGAGACCGGAGCGCCGGTGGGCGTCGGCCACGAGAAGGAGGTCGTCGCGACGGGTCGCCCGCACCATCACCGCAGCGCACCCGCCGACGCGGTAGGTGGTCATCGGACCGAGCGGCACGTTCCGATCGGCCACCGCGCCGAGCACCTCCAGTGCCTCGCGGACGGGGTCAGCGACCACGCCGTGCATCGAGCACCTCGGCTGGAAGGGTCGCGATGTCACCGCATCCCATCGACACGCAGACGTCACCGTCGCGGGCCTCACGGGCGAGGAAGCCGACCAGGTCGTCACGTCGGGGCAGCCAGACCACACGTTGTCCCGGTTGCGCCTCGGTCACGGCGTTGACGATCAGCTTGCCCGTGACGCCGGGAATGGGTGTGGTGCCCGACGGATAGATGTCGGTGAGCACGACCAGGTCGGCATCGACGAATGCGCTGTGGTACTCGGGCCACATCTCGGCGATGCGGTTGTAGCGGTTGGGCTGGAACACCGCGATCACGCGTCGCCACCCGTCGCCGCTCATGCGTGCGGCGGCGAGCACGGCGGCGATCTCCGACGGCAGGTGGGCGTAGTCGTCGACGAACGTGGCGCCATCGTCGACGCCGCGGATGTCGAAGCGCCGCGCCACCCCGCCGAAGCGTCCCAGCGACTCGGCGACGTCGTGGAACGGCACGCCGACGGCCATCGCCATCGCAGCCGCGCCGGTGGCGTTGGCCACGTTGTGGAGGCCGCGCAGCGGGAGCACGACCTCGCCGAGGCGCTCGACGAGCCCGTCCGAACCCCGCCGTTCGATGGCGAATCGGAACGTGCCGGCGTCGGCTTCGACGTCGACCGCGCGCACGTCGACGTGGTCGCCGAGCCCGTAGGTGGTGGCGCCGTGTCGTTCCGCCAGTTCGGCAGCGACCGGGTCGTCCCCGCACACGACCTTGGGGCCGGGCACCTGCGCCAGATAGCGGTCGAAGCTGTCGACGATGCCGTCGAAGGAGCCGTAGTGGTCGAGATGGTCGACCTCGACGTTGGTGAGGATCGTGCCGTGGAGCGGCAACTCGAGGTGGGTGCCGTCGCTCTCGTCGGCTTCCACCACCAGCCAGTCCCGCTTGGTCCACTGGGCCCCGGTGCCGAGATCGGAGACGTCGCCACCGACCACGAAGCTGGGGCGGAGCCCGGCGTGGGCCAGGATCAGCATCAGCATCGAGGTGGTGGTGGTCTTGCCGTGGGTGCCGGCGACCGCCAGCGTGCGGGCCTGGGCACAGATGGAGGCCAGCATGCCGGCGCGCGACAGCACGGTGACGCCGGTCTCACGTGCCTCGGCGAGCTCGATGTTGTGTGCCGGCACCGCGGTGGACGCCGTGACGGCGTCGACGCCGTGCACCACGGCCCGGTCGTGCCCGATGCGGACGTCGACACCGGCGGCGCGGACGCGGTCGAGCACGGGGTGCTCGCGCAGGTCGCTGCCCGACACCGCATGACCCATCTCGGCCAGCGCGATGGCCACGGCCGACATGCCCGGGCCGCCGACGCCGACCACGTGGAGACGATGCGGAATCGAGAGGTCGAGCGGTGCAGCGGGCACCGGCAGGTCACGGGGATGGTCGAGCAACGTCACGATGACGACGATGTTACGGCGATGCGCTCGATCAAACCGGCCAAGGCTCCGGATCGATGGACGTCCCCGCGCGCCGCGGCGGCAGCGGAGAGCGCCGCTCTCGCGGCGTCATCGTGGCGGAGCCGCTCGACGGTGTCGGCGAGGCCACCCGGCCCGGCGAGTCGTCGTTCGTCGAGCAGGACGGCGCCGCCGACGTCGCTCAGCCACGAGACGTTGTCGGTCTGGTGGTCGTCGGCGGCGCCGACCCACGGCACCAGGATCGCCGGTGTGCCCGTGACGGCGACCTCGTGGACCGTGCTGGCGCCGCCGCGGCCCACCAGCAGGTCGCAGGCGGCGTAGACGGCGGGCATGTCGTGCTCGTACCCGATGACCTGGTGCTGGACGCCAGCGGCATCCGCCGTCCCGCTCCCGACGGGGGTGACGTCGTCGACGAAACGCGTGCCGGCGACCTGCCTCACGGCGAGGCCCGCATCGTCGGCGTGGTGTGCGACGTAGTCGGCGACGACACCGTTGAGCACCCCCGAGCCCAGCGAGCCGCCCGTCACCGCCACCAGGAACCGGTCGTCGCCCACGCCGAGCCGGGCACGCGCCGCCGTCCGACCTGCCCCCGTGCGGGAGACGTCGAGGACCACCTGGCGGACCGGGGCGCCGGTGACCTCCGCCCGTGGGAGCGGCGATCCCTCGAACGCAACGGCGCAGGCGGCCGCTCGACGAGCCGCCAGCCGGCTGGCCCGGCCCGGTGTGCGGTCGTAGGACACCACGACCACCGGGATGTCGAGCCGGTTGGCGGCGAACACCGCCGGCATGCTGGCGTAGCCGCCGACGGAGACGACCACTCGCGGTGGGTCGGCGCGGAACATCGTCACCATCCGTCGCGTCGAGCGGATCATCCTGGGCACGAATCCGAGGTTGCGTCTGGTGACGCTGCGCTGGAAACCGACCACGTCCAGGAACGTGGCCGGATATGCCGTGTCGGGCAGCAACGTGGTCTCGATCCCTCGTTCGGTGCCCACGTAGTGGATCTCCCCGGGTGCGTGGCCGGCCGCCACGAGGGCGTCGGCCACGGCCAGCGCCGGCAGGACGTGGCCGGACGTGCCGCCCCCCGTGACGACGGCGAACGGCCGCACACTCATCGGGACCGACGGCGTCGTGGCGTCGTGTGGGCGCCGGTGCGGGCGGCGGCGCCGACGCCGGCCGCGGGCGGCGGCGCATTGAGGCGCCGGGCCACGCTCAGCAGCAGCCCGGCGGCGACCATGCTGACGAACAAAGAGCTGCCACCCGCGGAGAAGAACGGCAGGGTCAGCCCGGTGACCGGCATCAGTCCGGTCACGCCACCGAGGTTCACGATCGCCTGGACGCCGAACCAGCTGGCGATGCCGCCGGCGAGGAGCATCCCGAAACGGTCGGGGGCGGCGATCGCGGTCTGGACGCCGAACCACACGAGCAGCAAGAACCCGCCGATCACGGCCACGGTGCCGACCATGCCCAGCTCGTCGGCGATCACGGCGAAGATGAAGTCGCTGTGGGCGTAGGGCAGGTAGCCGAGCTTGCCGTTGCTCCCGCCGATCCCCGAGCCGGAGAGACCGCCCGACGCCATGCTCAAGAACCCCTGGTACGTCTGGTAGGCGAGGTGGTCCTTCTCCTCCGAGACGTTGAGGAATGCGGTGAACCGGTCGAGCCGGCGCGGGCTGGAGATCACGAACATGAGCGTCGCACTCGCGGCGACCGCCCCCATCGCGGCCAGCGGCACCACGGGGACCCCGCCGACCCAGGCGACCGCGAACACGATCGCTCCGAGCACCACCGCCGACCCGAGATCGCCCTGGGCCAGGCAGAGGCCGGCTCCGACGGCGGCCAACAGGCCGACCGGGACGAGCGTGCGGTTGCGGTCGGTCAGATCGTGTGCCCGCCGCGTCAGCAGGTCGGCGGCCAGCACCACCACCACCAGCTTGAGGAACTCCGACGGCTGCACGCTGAGCCCGCCGACGCGCACCCACGAACGCGCTCCGTTGACGCTGGCGCCGATGCCGGGGGCGAACGGTGCGGCCATCGCCAGCACGCCCAGGATCCCGAGCGGCACGACGAACCTGCGCCACACCCGGTAGGGCACGCGAGCAGCGGCCACGAGGCCGACGAGGCCGAGTCCGGCCCACATGGCCTGGCGACCGAAGACCCGGTACGGCGAGTTGCCGAGGTTGGCTTCGGTGACGGCCGACGCCGACAGCACCATCACGAGACCCAACATCACGAACACCGCCACCACCCCGGCGATGGCGTAGAAGGTGCCCGTCGGCGGCCCGAGGACGTCGGCCGGTCGTGGTGGGCGCTGCTCGCGCACCGTGCCGGTCCGACCCGCCGTGCCGGTCCGGGTCGCCGGCCGTCGGCGCGGAGGGCGCTCACCGTGGAGACGCTCGAGCGTTGCTCGGCGCCGATCGCCGACGTCGAGGGCGCTGGTCATGTCGTCGCTCCATCCTGCTGGTCGTGCACGAGCTCGCGGAACCGGTCGCCCCGGTCCTCGAAACTGCGGAACTGATCGAAGCTGGCGCAGCCCGGTGAGAGCAGCACGGTGGCGCCGGGCCGGGCGAGGCGCTGCGCTCGCTCCACGGCGTCGGCGAGGTCGCGCGCGCGTTCCCGCCGGGCCACTGCGGTGAAGGCCGACATCACGGCGTCGGCGGTGTCCCCCAGTGCCACCACCGCGTCGACGCGGCTGGTGTCACGGGCCATCGGGCCGAGGTCGACGCCCTTGTCGTACCCGCCCGCGATGAGCACGACGTGGTCGAACGACCGGATGGCGGCGGCAGCAGCGTGCGGGGTCGTCGCCTTCGAGTCGTTGAACCAGGCGATCTCGTGCCAGGTGCCGACGTGTTCGAGCCGGTGGGCAGGCCCGGTGAACCCGGCCAGCGCGTCGCCGATCGCATCGGTGGTGCACAGCCCCGCCTCGAGCACCAGTGCGGACGCGGCGAGCGCATTGGTGAGATCGTGGGGCAGGCTCCGCCGCATGGCCGACACGGCGGCGATCGTGCCGCCCGGTCCGACGAGTTCGGCGTCCGGGGTCCCGGCTCGTTCGACGCGGTAGTCGGCGCCGGTGGGGCCGAACGTCCGTTGCCGTCCGGGCGCGGCTCGCAGCCGGCGCATCACCACGGGATCGTCGACGAACCCGATGGCCGCGTCGTCCGGACGCTGATTCGCCCAGATGCGGGCCTTGGCGGCCTCGTAGGTGGCCATCGAACGGTGCCAGTTGAGATGGTCGGGGGCGAGGTTCAGCCACGCTGCGGCCTCCGCCCGGAACGTGGGCGTCCAGGCGAGACGGAAGCTCGTGCACTCCACCACGACGGCATCGAGGTCACGCTCGATCGCATCGACCAGCGGCGTCTCGGTGTTGCCGGCGTCGACCGTGCGCAGGCCGGCGGCGCGCAGCATCGCCACCGCCATCAACGTGGTGGTGGTCTTGCCGTCGGTGCCGGTGACCGCCACCATCGGTCGCGGCCCGCCGGGTCGCTGCTGCTCCCAACGATGGGCGAGTTCGATCTCCGACGCCAGCTCCACGCCGAGCCGCTGCGCACTCTGCACGACGCGATGGTGCTCGGGGACCCCGGGCGACGGCACCACCGTCGAGCAGCCGGCGACGATCCGGTCGAGTTCGGCGTCGGCGGGTCGTTCCGTCAGCTCGATGTCGAGCTCGACGGCCAGCGCTGCGCGCTCGGGCGTGACCTCGTCGTCGACGGCCACCACCGACTCGCCACGCGCCACCAGCGCCCGGGCCACGGATGCTCCGGCCACACCGAGGCCGTACACGAGCGACGTCATCAGCGCTGCGCCCCCGACCCGAGCACCGGCATGCTCGCCGAGATGTCGGTGAAGTCGGCGATGAAGATGCCGAGCGCGACCGCCACGCAGATCGCGCTGATCAACCAGAAGCGGATGATCACGGTGGTCTCGGGCCAGCCGATCAGCTCGAAGTGGTGGTGGATCGGCGACATCCGGAACAGGCGCTTGGTCCGCCCCGACGCCTTGAACACACCCATCTGCACCGCGACCGATCCCGCCTCCATCACGTTGATGCCCGCGATCAGCACGAGCAGCAGCGTGGTGTTCAGCGTGAGCGCGCAGAACGCGAGGGCCGACCCGATCGCCAGGGCGCCCACGTCACCCATGAAGATCCGCGCCGGCGCCGCGTTCCACCAGAGGAATCCGAGACAGCCGCCGGCGAACGCCGCCGAGAACACCCCCATGTCGAGCGGGTTCACCACCGTGCCGTAGATGTCGGGGTTGCGGAACGCCCAGTAGGCGATGATCGTGAAGGCGCCGAAGCCCATGAGCGCCGAGCCGGATGCCAGGCCGTCGAGACCGTCGGTGACGTTGACGGCGTTGGTCGTCGCCCAGATGATCATGCCGGCCCAGATCACCCAGACAGCCGTGGGCACCTCGATCCCGGCGTCGCCGCGTGTGATGTTGATCGTCTCGGAGATCCCGGTGCCGATCACGAGCCACCACGCCATGGCGACGCTGGCGACCATCGTGATGTAGTTCTTCTGCTTCCAGAAGATGCCGCGGTTGTGCCGCTTGCGCACCTTGATGTAGTCGTCGAGGAAGCCCATCGCCGCCATGAACAGCACGCCGATCCAGACGATCATCGTCTGGTCGGAGAAGGCGAGCCCCCTGCGCAGGTGGGCGATCAGCCACCCGATCAGGGCCGCAGCGACGATCGCGAGGCCGCCCATGGTGGGCGTGCCCTGCTTGAGCATGTGGTGCTCGGGTCCGTGGTCGGCCTTGCCCAGGATCGGTTGGCCCTGACCACGGGTGCGGAAGAAGACGATCAGCCAGCGGGTGCCGAACAGCGACACGAGCATCGAACTGGCTCCGGCGAGCATGATGGCGATCACGAGCGTTCCTCCAGGAGTGCGCGGGCGACGGCGCGGTCGTCGAAGTCCACGACCCGGTCACCCAGATCCTGCGTGGTCTCGTGTCCCTTGCCGGCGATCACCACCACGTCACCGCGAGCGGCGATCGAGACCGCGTGGGCGATCGCCTCACGGCGGTCGACGATCGCCGTGAGCCCGCCCGGGTCGGCGGCCCCGGCGACGATCTGGCCGATGATCGTGGCGGGATCCTCGTGGCGGGGATTGTCCGAGGTCACGATCACGCGATCGGCACCGGCCTCGGCAACCGCACCCATCTGCGGGCGCTTGTCGACGTCGCGGTCGCCACCGCAGCCGAACACGACGGTCACGGCACCGCCCGCACGGGGGCCGGCGAGTGCGGCGGCCGATTCGAGCAGCCCGGCGAGGCCGTCGGGGGTGTGGGCGTAGTCGACGACGACCGTGATCTCGCCGTCGGTGATCACTTCGAAGCGACCGGGAACGGTCGCGGCGCCGGCGAGGCCCGCCCGAGCGGCCTCGACGTCGACACCGAGTTCGACGGCGGTGGTGAGCGCGGCGAGGGAGTTGGCGACGTTGAAGAGGCCTCCGAGCGGCACCTCGACGTCGACGCCGCGCCACCGGTACCGGTGGCGGTCGGCCTCCACCTCCACGTCGGCGGCGTCCTCGATCGAGACGGGCACCACCGTGAACGGCGGGGCGTCGCTCGACGCCGCATCGGCCAGAACGCGCCCGTACGGGTCGTCGACGTTCACCACGCCGAGCGACGAGAACGACGGATCGAACAAGCGCGCCTTCGCCCGGAAGTACTCCTCGGTGGTGCCGTGCAGGTCGAGGTGGTCGCGCCCGAGGTTGGTGAACACGACGGCATCGAACTCCGTGCCGTCGACGCGGTGCAGGGCCAGGGCGTGGGACGACACTTCCAGGACCGCGGCTCGCCGACCCTCCTCGACGAATCCGGCCAGTGCCGCCTGCAGTTCGGGCGCCTCGGGTGTGGTGCGGGTTCCGGCGAGCGTGCCGATGATCCCTGTCGGCCGTCCGGCGGCCTCGAGAACGGCGGCGAGGAGGTGCGTCGTCGTGGTCTTGCCGTTGGTGCCGGTGACCCCGACCGTGGTGAGCCGGCGGCTGGGATGGCCGGCGATCTCGGCGGCGATGGGGCCCAGCCGGCGGCGGGTGTCGTCGACGACGACCTGGGCGGCTCCGCCGGCGACGGACGGCGGCAGTTCGTGGTCCACGAGCAGGACGGTGGCACCGGCTCGGACAGCAGCCTCGGCGAAGTCGTGCCCGTCGAAGGAGTCACCGCGCAGGCACGCGTAGAGGTCGCCGTCGCGCACCGTGCGCGAGTCGTGGGACACGCCTCCGATCACCGTGCCGGTGGCCCGGAGATCGTGGAGGCGCTGCCGTGCGGCGCGGTCGGCGGCATCCATGTGCGGTCTCGTTCCTCAGCCCGCGTCACAGCCGGCGGCGTCGGGATCGGGCACGATACCGAGTTCGTTGATCAGCGTGGGCGCGAGTTCGGCGAAGACCGGAGCGGCGGCGGTTCCACCGAAGCGGTCGTTGGTGCCCGCCGGCGGCTCGTCGACCGAGACGAGCACGGTGACCTCCGGCGCCTCGGCCGGGAAGAACCCCACGAAGCTGGAGTAGTAGATGCGGTCGCCGTTCTCGTCGTAGTAGGTGCCGTTGTCGGCCGCCTTGAAGGCCGTCCCGGTCTTGCCGGCGACCGACGTTCCCTCCACCTGCGCCCGGGTCGCGGTGCCCCGGCACACGACCTGGCGCATCATCTCCGCCGTCTGCGCCGCAGCGGTCTCGGTGACGACCCGGCGGGCGTCGGACGGCGGCGCCTCGGTGATCGTCCCGTCCGGCCCGACGAAGGACTTCACCAGCTTCGGATCCACGTAGGTGCCGCCGTTGGCGATCACGTTCACCGCGGCCACGAGCTGCAGCGACGTGCTCGACACGCCCTGACCGTAGGACACCGTGACGCGCTCGCTGCCCCACAGGTCGTCGGCTTCTTTCAGGATGCCGGGCGACTCGCCCGGGAAGTCGAGTGCGGTGCGCTCGCCGAGCCCGAAGGCCGCCATGTAGTCGCGGTGCAGCCATCGACCCATCTCCTGCTGCACCATGATCGTGCCGATGTTCGAGGACTCGGCGAGGATCTGCGACACGCTCATCCACTCGTCGGGATGCTGGTGGGAGTCCTTCAGCAGGTCGTCGTAGTACTGCTTGCGCCACGGCACCAGGTAGCTGGTGTCCGGGGTGACCAGGCCCTCGCTCAGCGCACTGGCCACGGTGATCACCTTCGCCACCGAACCGGGCTCGTAGGCGTCGACGGCGGCGAAGTTGCCCGACGTGACCTCGTAGGTGCCGGTGTCGTCGTCGAGGCGCACCGACGCCATCGAGTAGATCTCCCCGGTGTCGGTCTGCATCGCGATGGCCGTCGCCCCACGGGCGCCGATCTCCGACACCTTCTCGAGCAGCACCTGCTCGGTCGAGAACTGGATCGATCGGTCGAGGGTGAGCACGAGGTCGTCACCGGCCACGGGCTGCTCCGTGACGGTCTCCGACCCCGGGATCGACCGGCCGCCGGGTGCGACTTCCCGGCTCATGCTGCCGCCGGTGCCGGTGAGCAGGTCGTCGTACTGCAGCTCGAGGCCGGAGATCCCGACACCGTCGATGTTCGTGCGTCCGATCACGCTGCGTCCCGTGTCGCCGCCGGGCATCTCGCGCCGGCTCTCGCGGTCGACGTTCACGCCCGCCAGACGCATCGCGCCGATCTGGTCGCCGACGTCGGCGTCGGCCTGCCGGGCGACGAAGACGAAGCCGCGGTCCTGGAGCGCGATCTCGTCGAGGAGGTCGTCGACCTTCTCGTCGGAGAGGTCGAGCAGGTCGTCGAGCAGCTGGACCGTGGCCGGCCCGTTCTCGATCAGCTTCGGATTGATCGACACGGTGACGGCGGGCACCGACATGGCGAGTTCGTTGCCGAGCCGGTCGAACACGGTGCCCCGTTGGCCGGGGATCTCGAACGACCGTGTCCACTGGTCGGCTGCGGCGGAGCGCAACGACTCGGCCTCGGACGTCTGCAGGGCGGCGACGCGAGCCACGATCGCCGCCAGCACGACGGCGATCACGATCAGGGCCACGATCAGCCGGCGGCGCGGAACTCCGGCACGAAAGCGCGACCGTCGTTGCGGTGGTCGGGGCGCCCGCACGTCGCGGCGACCGGCCGGCCGCCGCTTCTCCATGGGAGTCCGCCGGGGGCGCGACGTCGCCCCCGGTGTCCGCGGCTGCCGGGGCGGCGCCTTGCGTCGAGGGGCCGTCCGTGGCGAGGCGGACCGTGACGAGGCGGACCGTGGCCCGTGCGTGCGTGTGCCGGTGCTCATGGTTGACCTGCGGTGACGGACTTGACGTCGCGGAACTGGTCGAGGGGGTCGGTGTCGATGATGATCTGGACGGCACGTTCGTCGATGCTGCCGGCGGCGGCGAGTTGGCGCGCCAGTTGCATCGGGTCGATCTCCACGAAGTTGCCGGTGGACCCGCGTTGCATGCCGAGCGCACCGGCCTCCTCGGCGAGCCGTACGGGCGAGCGCAGTTCGGCGCGCTGATGACGCAGGTCGTCGAACAGCTCACGCTGTTCCGTGACGGCGCGCTCCAACCGGTCGATGCGCAGTTGCCGTCCGGCGAGCTGGGTGTGGAACACGGCGGCCCCGAGCAGGCCGACGGAGACGGCCAGCCACAGCACCGTCGCCACCACAGCGGGCCACCGGCGGCGACGTTGCACCACCCGCAGACCCGGCCGGGCGGACCGCGACCGCGACTGCGAGGTCACGTTGCGGCGACGCGGCTCGGCGTCGCGCAGCAGCGGCAGTGCCGGCATCAGGCCTCCGCCTCCTCGACGGGCAGCCCGTCGCCCTTGCGGACCGCAACGATTCGTTCCACGACGCGGAGCCGAGCCGAGCCGGCGCGGCGGTTCCGTTCGCGTTCGTCGGCGCTCGGCCGCTTGGGCACACCTCGAACGAGCCGCACGGTCTGCACCGCACCGCACACGCAGGGCAGGTCGGGCGGGCAGTCGCAGGCGCCCGCCGCGAGTGCGAACCGTTCCTTGGCGATGCGGTCCTCACCCGAGTGGTACGACAGCACGGCGATCCTGCCGCCCGGCGCCGTGGCCTCGACGGCGTCGTCGATGGCCACCGGGAGGACTCCGAGTTCGTCGTTCACCTCGATGCGGATGGCCTGGAACGTCCGCTTGGCGGGATGACCTCCGGTGCGGCGCGCCGCGGCCGGGATGGCGTCGGTGACGATCGCCGCCAGCTCGACGGTGGACTGGATCGGCCGGGCGGCGCAGATCGCGCGGGCGATCCGGTTGGCGAAACGTTCGTCGCCGTAGCGTCGGATGACGCGGGCGAGGTCGTCCTCGGCGTAGCCGTTGACCACGTCGGCGGCCGACCACGGCTGGGTGTCGTCCATCCGCATGTCGAGCGGCCCCTCGTGACGGTACGAGAACCCGCGGGCTGCCCGGTCGAGCTGTGGCGACGACACGCCGAGGTCGAACAGGGCACCGCTGAGCCGGTCGATGCCGTGTTCCTGCATCGCTTCGTGGATGGCGTCGAAGCGACGCCTGCTGGTGCGGACGCGGTCGCCGAACTCGGCGAGGCGCTCGGTGGCCGCGGCGAGGGCGTCGGCGTCCTGGTCGATGCCGAGTACGTCGATGTCGTCGCGCGAGTCGAGCAGTGCGGCGCTGTGGCCGCCTCCTCCGAGCGTGGCGTCGGCAATGGTGCCGGGTGGGACGTCGGCGAAGGCGGCGGTGATCTCGTCGACCATCACGGGCCGGTGGTCGAATGCCGACGGATCGGGAGCGGGTGGTTCGCTCATCGGCCGCCTCGTGCGATCTCGTGTTGGCCGGCGGCCTCGTTGGATCGGTAGGCCTCCGGTTCCCAGATCTCGATCTGGTCGATCAGACCGAGCACCATCACCGCCGACTGCGGGTCGATTCCGGCGTGCTCGCGCAGCCGCGCATCGAGTGTGATGCGACCTTGCTTGTCGATCGTTGCCGGCGTGGCGGAAGCAGCGAAGGCGCGCATCCGATTGCGGCTGGTCTCGCCGCGCTTGACGGCCTCCACCAGCTCGGCGGCCTGCTGGTCGAAGGACTCGGTGCTGCGGATGCTGACACAACCGTCGTCGCCGATGAAGAGGTAGCACTGCTCACCGAGGTCGCCGCGGTACGACGACGGCAGTGCCACCCGCCCCCGCTCGTCGAGCTGTCGCTCGTAGACCCCGACAAACACGCGTCGCGTCCCTCTCTTCCTGCCTCGTCACCCGCGCCTGCCTGCCGTGCCGGGACCGCGGGTCACCCCCAGCGCTCCCCATCTTGCCCCCACAATCCCCCGCCGTCAACCATTCTCCCCCATTTCACTCCCATCGGCCCCCTTGTGCGCCCCCTCGCACCCCCTCGCGCCTTGCGCCCCATGGCGTGACTCACGAGGCGCACCGCACAGGCGACCGCAGGGACCGAAGCGCGGGTCAGTGACCGGCGAGACGGGCGGCGAGGCGGGCCGGCACCTCGGCGGCGACATCGGCGGGCAGCGTCGCCACCGGGCCGAGCGCCTCCACCGGCGGGCGGTGGGCCGCGGCCAGCAGACCCGGCAGCATCGCCGGGTCGTGACTCGAGTACCAGCAGCACTGCAGGCGCGCACCGGCACGGGTACGGCGCTGGCTGATCCCCACGAGCTTGGCGCCACCGAGCACCACCTCGCCCGCACCCAGGCCGTCGAAGCACACGGTGCGCGACCACTCGGTGGTCACCATCGCACCCGCGTGCACCTCCACGTCGTGGCGACCGGTCACCACCCGCAGCACCTCGGCGAGATGCTCGCCCAGCCACACCATCGGCCGGTGGACGTCGTCGGACCACCCGGCTCCACCGGCCGGCAGGATCACGTCGACCCAGGTCACAGCACCCGGCACGAGCAGCACCGCTCCCCCGCCGCTGCGCCGGCGCACCACCTCCACGCCCTGTGCCCGGCACGCCGCGTGGTCGGCGACGTCGTCGGCCTGCGTCGAGCCGAGCACCAGCGCCGGTGCGGTCACCTCGTGCTCCCACACCACCGCGGCTCCACCCGGCGTCACGCCGGCGAACAGGTCGGCGGCGTGGAACTCGGCGGCAGTCGCCCGCGAACGGCGCAGTGCGGACGGCAACGCAGCGACCCGTCAGGACGCCATCGGCAGGTAGGGCCGCCACGCGTCGGGCACCCCGGTGACCGACACGACGACCCACGCCGTGGAGCGCGGGGCGCGGCACGGCCGGGCCAGACGCATCCCCGCCTCGTCGGGTGTGCGGTCGCGCTTGCCGAGGTTGCACGGCCGACAGGCCGCGGCCACGTTCTCCCAGGAGTGCGGGCCGCCCTTCGACCGGGGGATCACGTGGTCGATCGAGTCGGCGCGGTCACCGCAGTACTGGCAACGATGGTCGTCGCGGGCGAAGATCGCGCGGCGCGACAGCGCGGCCCGGCGCACGTAGGGAACCTTCACCATGTAGCGCAGCCGGATCACGGACGGGCTCGGCAGTGTGACCCGCTCGGACCGGATGACCCTGCCGTCGTCGGCGAGCAGGTCGGCCTTGTCGGCGAGCACCAGGCACGTGGCACGCTGCGGCGACACGATGCTCAGCGGCTCGAAGCTGGCATTGAGCACGAGTGCACCGCTCATGCCGGTCCCGCCGTCAGGCGTCGTACCGCTCCCAGTCTCGGCACCATCGCAGGTAGTTCAGCACATCCGCGGGGTCGATGGGATGCCGGGTGTCCCCGTACTGCGTGAGCAGCCGGAACTCGAGGTAGTCCGCCGACGGCAGAGGCAGGAACGGAGCCCGCCGCCACCACCGTGTCGGTGCCAGACGGCGGACCTGGCGGAGCGCGGTCGGCCAGAGCGACGGGTGCGCCCCGATCGCCAGCGCCGAGCGGATCATGTGGGTCAGACCCGGGGCTCCTTGGGCAGGCCGAGAATCATCTCACCGATGATGTTGCGCTGGATCTGCGACGATCCGGCGTAGATCGTGCCCGCCCGGGCGTTGAGGAACGTGCCGACCCACGATGCCGAGGAGTTGGCGGCGCCGGGGTCGTCGGTCTGGAACGCCGACGACGGCGGCCGGCCCTCGTGGTACAGGGCGTCGGCGCCCAGGATGTCGACGCCGAGTTCGGTGACCACCCGGTGGTACTCGCTCCAGTACAGCTTGGAGATGGCGCCGTCGGGCCCGGGGTGGTGGCCGGCCAGGAACTGGGTGAGCGTGCGCTGGCCCAGGAACTTCATGATCTGCACCTTGGAGTGGCACCACGCGAGCTTCTGGCGGATCACCGGGTCGTCGGCGACGCCCTTCGCCCGGGCCAGCTCGATCAGGCGGTCGAGTTCGGCCTGGTAACGGATCGGGCCGGTCGCGGCAGCCTCGCCGCGTTCGAACCCGAGGAGCGACATCGCCACGCCCCAGCCGTTGTTGACGCCACCGACCACGTTCTCCTTGGGGCAGCGCGCATCGGTGTAGAACACCTCGTTGAACTCGCTGTCGCCGGAGATCATCTTGATCGGGCGCACCTCGATGCCCGGTTGGTCCATCGGCACGAGGAGGAACGAGATCCCCTTGTGCTTGGGCGCATCGGGATCGGTGCGGGCGAGCGTGAAGATGTGGTCGGCGAGATGCCCGGCCGACGTCCAGATCTTCTGTCCGTTGAGCACCCACTCGTCGCCGTCGAGTTCGGCTCGGAGCCCGACGTTGCCGAGGTCGGACCCGGCGTCGGGTTCGGAGTAGCCCTGACACCAGGTGTCCTCACCCGACAGGATGCGGGGCAGGTGGTGCGCCTTCTGCTCGTCGGTGCCCCACATCAGCAGGGTGTTGCCGAGCATCTGGATGCCGAACACGTCGTTGGGGCCCCCGGTGGGGACACCGGCACGGGCGAACTCCTCGGCCAGAATGACCTGCTCGGTGGCCGAGAGCCCGGCGCCGCCGTACTCCGTCGGCCAGCCGGGGGCGAGATAGTCGGCTTCGTAGAGCACCTTGCGCCACTCGGTGACGAACCGGTCGAGTTCGTCACCCTCGAGCGCACCCATGCCCTTCCAGTTGGACGGGAGCTTCTCGGCGAGGAACGCCTGGACCTTCTCGCGGTAGGCCTCGGCGTCGGCGGTGTACGTCGGCTGCATACCCCACAGCCTACTGCAGTGGGGTTACCGGACGGTAGCCAACGCCAGGGCGGCTGCGCCGGCCAGTGGTTGCACGAACCCCGAGGCCTCCCGGATCTCGAGCCCGGCGAGATGGCCCAGATGGCTGCGCACGCTCAGCTCGTGGCGTGCCGCGTCGAGCAGATCGTCACCGAAGGTGTCGACCACCACGCCGGAGACGAACACGGTGGTGACGTCGAACGCCGCCGCTGCCGATGCGACCGCCCGGCCGACCATGATGCCGGTGCGCCCGACGATCGACGGGGTCGCCCGGCGCAGCGGACGGTTGATCTCGGCCTCGATCGCCGTCGACGACGCGTAGGCCTGCAGGCATCCGTCGGCGCCGCACGAGCATCGCAGCCCATGGGGATCCACCGTCACGTGGGCCAGTGATCCGGCGTTGCCGTGCGCACCGCGCAGCCGCCGACCGCCGATCACGCACGCCGACTCCACGGTCTGGTCGAGGAGGAGGCGCAGATGGCTCGGCACGTCGACGGCGTCACCGAGCCAGCGCTCACCGTCGCAGGCTGCGGCACCGGCCGTGTCGAGCACGACCCGGAGCCCGGTCAGCGCCTCGAGGCGCTGACGCAGCGGGAACGCCGCCCAGGCGCCGACCCCGATGGGCGAGGCCGAACCGGCAGCCGTGTCGATCGGCCCGACGCAGCTCACACCCAGCGCCACCGGCGGCGCCACCTCGGGCGGACGGGCAGCGAGCACCCGCCCCACCAGCGCTTCCAGGGACCGCCACACGTCGCGGGCGGGCGTGCTCACCCGGTCGCGCACCAGCACGTCGCCGTGGGCGTCGACGATTCCCGCTGCGAGCCGGCTGCTGTCGACCACGACCGCCAGCACCGGCTCGCCGTGATGGGGCGCATCCACATCAGCACCGGGACGGACGCCGTTCGAGAAACTCACCGTGAACGAACGTAGCGCCGACTGTCGTCGGCGCCGCTGCGGGTCTACCCTTCCGACGGTGACGACCGAATTCGCCGCTGACGGCCCGCCTCCCTCCGGCACGGCCGACAACGGGCCGCCTGCACGCGGGTTCGCCGGTCTGTTCGACGCGATCACGGCCAACGTGTCACAGGTGCTCCACGGCAAGACCGAGACGATCGAGCTGGCGCTGATGTGCCTCCTCGCCGAGGGCCACCTGCTGGTGGAGGACGTGCCCGGGGTGGGCAAGACCAGCCTGGCCAAGGCATTGGCGGCGTCGATCGACTGCTCGTGGAAGCGCGTGCAGTTCACCCCCGACCTGCTGCCGACCGATCTCGTCGGGGTGAGCGTCTACCAGCGCTCGACCGAGTCGTTCCGGTTCGAGCCGGGCCCGCTGTTCGCCAACATCGTGCTCGCCGACGAGATCAATCGGGCGTCACCCAAGACCCAGTCGGCGCTGCTCGAGGCAATGGAGGAACGCCAGATCACCGCCGACGGGGTGAGCCGGCCGCTCGAGCCGCCGTTCATGGTGATCGCCACCCAGAACCCGATCGACCAGGAGGGCACCTACCGGTTGCCCGAGAGCCAACTCGACCGGTTCCTCCTGCGCATCGCCATCGGGTACCCCAGTCGCGAGGCGGAGATCCAGATGCTCGACGCACAGGGATCCGCCGCGGCGCTCCACCGGCTCGACCCCGTGGTGTCGTCCGCGGAGATCCGCGGCATGATCACCGCCGTACGCAGCGTGCACGTGGCCGGCGCGCTGAAGTCGTACCTCGTCGACATCGCCGAGGCCAGCCGTCGGCATCCGGCCATCGAACTGGGGCTGTCCCCTCGGGCCACGCTGCAACTGGCGGCGGGCTCGCGGGCGCACGCCGCGGCACGGGGACGCAACTACGCGACCCCCGACGACGTGAAGTCGATTGCCGTCGCCACGCTCGGTCACCGCATCATGATCCGCTCCGACAGCGGCGCCCAGCTCTCCCCCGCCGACGCGATCGCCGAGGTGTTCGACGCCGTCCCGGTTCCCGTTCCGCGATGACCGATCGGTCGCGATGCTGACTCGCCAGGGATTCGCAGCGGTTGCGGCCGGTGTCGCAGCGATCGTGGTCGGGCGGTTCTTCGCCGTGGTCGAGTTGTTCGTGATCGGCACGGCGTTCGTCGCTGCGGCGGTCGTCGCCGTGGTACTGGTCCGGGTCCGCCGCCCGCGCGTGGCCGCCGTGCGGTGGGCACACCCGTCGGTGCTGGTGGCGGGCGACACGGGCCGCGTGGATCTCCATCTGCGCCATCTCGGCCGCATGCGGTCCACACCGTTCGAACTCGTGGAGACCGTGCAGCGAGCGGGGTCGGGAGCGCACGTCGCCCGCCTGCCGATCTCCCCGCTGGCTGTCGGCGCCAGCTCGTCCACCGGCTACCAGTTGCCGACCAGTGTGCGCGGCATCGTCGAACTCGGCCCCCTCCGTGCGGAGGTCCGCGACCCGCTCGGCATCGCCCGGCTGTCGCAGGAGATCGTGGGCGTCGAGGAGGTCACCGTGGCACCACGCGCCCATCTCCTCGAGATTCCCCAGCTCGGCCAGGGGTTGCTCGGCACCCACCTGCTGGAGAGGGCCCGCCGTCTGGGGCCGGGAGACTTCCACGGATTGCGTGAGTACGTCGACGGCGACGAGCCGCGGTCGATCCACTGGAAGGCCTCGGCCCGCTCGGAGCAGTTGCTGGTGAAGGAGCACACGGTCGAGGGCTTGCGCCGCTGCACCGTGGTGCTCGATGCCGACCCCGACGCCTACCGCGATGCGGACGGGTTCGAACGGGCGATCGTGGCGGCGGCGAGTCTCATCCACAGCGCCGAGCGGGAGGGCCTCACCACGCGCTTCGTCACCGCGGGCGGCGTCGACCTGCGCGGCCCCGACGTGGTGGTCAACACGCTGCGGGTCCTCGCCCGTCTCCGACCGTCGGCGTCGTCGCCGGCCCGGCTCGACCGCGAGCCGGGCGAGGGTCTCGGTCTGCTGATCTCGATCACGGCGACGCACGGCACCGGTGCGTGGCGACGGGCGCACGGCATCGTCGATCCCACGATCACCGTGGTGGGCGTCACCACCGACGAGCGAGCCGGGTCCGGTCTCAACGTGTCGGCACGCAGCGAGGGCGAGTTCCTCGACTCGTGGCGTCAGCTCACCGGCCGTGGTCGGCTGGACCTGGTGGGGGCCTGACGTGACCGTCTCCTCTCACGTCGGGCCCGGGACGAGGTCGTCCGCAGCGTCGCTCACCGACGACGTCGTCGCCTCGCTCGCACTGGCCGTGTTCAGCGTCGCCGTGGCCGTGGGCTACGCCCGGGTCTTCAGCGGGTGGGACTTCCTCGACGAGATGGTCGTGCTGGCGGTGGCGGGCCACGGTTCGAGCCTCGTGCTGCGCCGGCTGCGTGTCAGCGGCTGGATCGCCGTGCCGGCGACCGTCGCGGTGACGGCGTGGACGATCGGCATGATCCAGTACCGCTCGACCTACTCGTGGTGGCTGCCGACCGCCGACACGTGGGCACTGGTCGAGTCCGAGCTGCAGATCGTGCGCGAGCAGTTCAGTGTGGCGGTGGCGCCCGTGATCTACGGATCGGGTTGGGACGTGCTGGCCGCCATCGGGCTGGCCATCGCCGTCGTGTTGTCCGACGCCTTCGCATTCCGGGCGTTCGCGCGGGCCGAGGCGCTGGTGCCCGGTGGCGTGCTGTTCGTGTTCGTGGGCGCGTTGGGCACCGACCGGCTCCGGGTGGCGACCTCGGTGCTGCTCGTGGTCGCCGGTGTGATCGCCACCATCGCGTTGCGCTGGTACCACGCTCCCACCACGGCGGCGGGTCAGCGCTCCACCCTCGGCTTCGCCGCACCTGCGGCGGTGACCGTCACGATCGTGGTCGCCCTGACCGCCGGCCTGGTGGGGCCACGTCTCCCCGGCGCGGATGCAGCGCCGGTCTACGAGACCCGCGGGGGCGGTGGCGGCAACTCCACCGTCGTGTCGCCCCTGGTCGACATCCGCTCACGTCTCACCAACCGTTCGAACACCGAACTGTTCGTGGTGGACGCCAACCTCGAGTCGTACTGGAGGTCGTCGTCGCTGCCCCGGTTCGACGGCACCACGTGGGGCCTCCCCGACCGCGACCTGGCGCCGGTCGATCCGGCACTGGCCGGTCGCCGACCCGGCGCCGAGGACCTGTTCCAGCAGGTACGCGTGGTCAACCTCGGTGGCTCGCTCGTCCCCGCCGCGCCCGATCCGTTCCAGGCGTCGGGCGTCGACGAGCTGCGCTGGGTACCCGAGACGTCGGCTCTTCTCACCACCGACGACGACCTCGCACGCGGCGACACGTTCCAGATCGTGTCCGCCTCGCCGCGCTTCGATCCCGAACGGCTCGCCGGCGTCCCGGCGACCGACGCCGGCGACCCGATCCATCTCGAACTCCCCGACGACCTGCCGGACGTGGTCGCCGACACCGCTCGTGAGGTCACCGCCGGGGCGCCCGACGCCTACGCCACGGCGCTGGCGCTGCAGAACTGGTTCCGCGACGAGTTCACCTACAGCCTCGAGGTGCAGCCGGGGCACGGCAACAGTGCGATCGAGGGTTTCCTGCGCGAGCGGGTCGGCTACTGCGAACAGTTCTCCGGCACCTACGCCGCGATGATGCGCACCCTGGGGATCCCTGCGCGCGTCGCGGTCGGGTTCACCAGCGGCAACCAGGTGAACCCCGACACGTACTCGGTGCTCGGGCGCCACGCCCACGCATGGCCCGAGGTGTGGTTCGACGGCGTCGGTTGGGTGCCGTTCGAACCGACGCCGGGTCGCGGCGCTCCGGGCGCGGAGGTGTACACGGGTGTCCCGCCACAGCAGGATTCGGGAGCGCGCCCGGACGATGCGGTGGAGGAGGAGCTCGGCGAGGAGTCGACCGCGCCGTCCACCACGCTGCCCGACGGCGCCACCCCCGACGACAACCCGTTGAACCTGCCCGAGGAGGACCTCGCCGACCCCGGTGCCGGGGACGACGACGACGCCGTCGTGGCGCCCGACGATCCCGACCGCACCTGGGTGCTCGTGGGTGGTGGGGTGCTGGCGCTCGTGGCGGTCGTGGCGCCGTGGCTGGTGAGGCGCTTGCGTGACCGCCGCGCTCGTACCTCGGTCGACCGCCAACTCGCCCGCTGCTGGAACCAGGCCCTGCAGGCGCTGGAGGTCGTGGGTGTGCCGCGTTCGTCCGAACGCACCCCGCTCGAGGCTGCGGCGTTGACGGCGGAGAGGTTCCCCATCGCCGCACGTCCGATCAGCTCGCTCGCCACCGTGGTCACCGAGGCCACCTACAGCCGGCGCGGGACCGCCGGTTTCGACGTGGCCGGATCGTACGGTGCGAGCACGATGCGGGACTGCCGCAACTGGTGTCGCCAGATCGAGCGGGCCGTCAACGACTCGGTGCCGTTCGGCACACGGGTGCGGCGCTACTTCAGCAGCGGCTGATCGCCGCCGGTGGGAGCGTGATCAGCGGGTGGCGTCGTCGTCGACGTCGGGTCGACGACCGCTGAGCCACGCCGAGATCGGCAGCTGGCCGAGCCGCTCACGCCCGATGAGGCGCAGCTCGGACTCGAGCAGGATCGCCATCACGAGCACCAGGACGAATCCGGCGAACGAGACGAGGAAGTTGACGGCCAGGCCGCCGATGGTGACGACGAGGCCGATCACGAGGCCGACGGTGAGCAGCAGGGCCCGCCGACGGGACACCCGGTAGCCGCGTTGGGAGAACGTCGGATCCTGTTCGAGCTCCTGCTCGATCTGACGCAGAATGCGCTGTTCGTCCTCGGAGAGGGGCACACCCTCATCATCGCACGTTCGCGGCCGTTCCTCAACGCGGCGGGCCGGGTTCCTGATCGGGTTTCTGATCGGGCCCCCACTGCTGCGCCCCCTGCCGCACGACACGGACACGCGATCCCCGCACGGCACTCGCCGGCCCGATCGCCGATGCCCCGAACCTGCGCCGGATCTCGTCGATCGTCGCGCTCGTCGCCGAGCCGGACGACGCGACGTCGTCGTCGAAGCTGAGCTGGTGGTGCACGGCTCCGAGATTCGACCCCGACACGCCGATCAGGCGGACCCCCGGCGTCGGGTCGATCGCCGTGAGCAGGGGGCCGAGCATCCCGACGATCACGGCCGCGTCGTCGACGCGCTCGGTGCTGGTCGTCGACCGGGTGATCGTGTGGAACCCGGCGAAGCGCACCTTCAAGGTGAGCGTCCGGGCGCCCACACCGTGGGCCCGCAGCCGCGAAGCGACGGCGTCGGCGAGGCGGACCAGTTCGGTGTGCACCTCGGACGGCTCGTGGAGGTCCGTCGGATAGGTCTCCTCGTGGCCGATCGACTTCGCCTCCCGGTCGGGCTCGACGGGCCGGTCGTCGTGGCCGAGGGCCAGTTCGGCGAGGTGGTCGGCCTGGGCGCGGCCGAGCGCCGTGGCGAGGATGCGACGGTCGACCCCGGCGAGGTCGGCCACTCGGCGGACGCCGATCGAGTGCAACTTCTCGAGCGTCACGGGGCCGACGCCCCACAGCCGTTCCACCGGCAACGGATCGAGGAACGCCCGCTCGTCTGCGTGCACCACCTCGATCACCCCGGCGCCGGGCTCGATCCGGTCGGGCCGGGCGATCGGCTTCGCCTCCACCGAGGCGAGCTTCGCCAGGAACTTGTTGGGGGCCACGCCGACCGAGCAGGTGAGCTGCTGTTCGCGCTCGATGTCGGCCCGGATCGCCCGGGCGATCTCG
>Ga0102937_1000129_pt1 | contig 30811 bp, 24 predicted proteins | sample SalPonR2_B_D1_MG_FD_78213 | JGI IMG/M metagenome (GOLD analysis project Ga0102937, IMG submission 78213) | Salt pond soil microbial communities from South San Francisco under conditions of wetland restoration - Salt Pond MetaG R2_B_D1_MG | ecosystem: Environmental > Aquatic > Marine > Intertidal... | reverse complement strand
TTCAGGCCACGATATGGTGCGTTATTGCCCAGCGCCTCTTCGATACGGAGCAACTGGTTGTACTTGGCCACCCGGTCAGACCGGCATAGCGACCCGGTCTTGATCTGCCCGGCGCAGGTCGCAACTGCCAGATCGGCAATGGTGGTATCTTCGGTTTCCCCGGAACGATGCGAGATAACGGCGGTATAACCGGCATCCTGAGCCATTTTGATGGCGTCTAGAGTCTCGGTCAGGCTGCCGATCTGGTTGAACTTGATCAGAATCGAGTTACCAACCCCCTTTTCGATGCCTTCCCTGAGAATCCGGGTATTGGTGACAAAAAGATCGTCGCCCACAAGCTGTACCCTGCTGCCAAGCTTGTCGGTCAGAACCTTCCAGCCGTCCCAGTCGCTCTCGTCCATGCCATCTTCAATGGACACGATGGGATAACGCTCACACAGTCCGGCCAGATAATCCGCAAAGCCCGCAGAATCAAAGCTCTTGCCCTCTCCGGCAAGCTGGTACTGGCCGTCCTTGTAGAACTCCGAGGAGGCACAGTCCAGAGCCAGAGTCACATCACTCCCCAGCTTGTAACCGGCATTCTCGACAGCTTCCTGAATGACGGCAAGCGCAGCCTCGTTGGACGGAAGATCCGGCGCAAAACCGCCTTCGTCACCTACTGCGGTATTCAGACCCTGTGCCTTTAATACTTTCTTCAGGCAATGGAAAATCTCTGCGCCTACACGCAGACCTTCAGCAAAGGTCCGGGTTGCAACCGGCTGGACCATGAACTCCTGGATATCCACGTTATTATCCGCATGCTCACCGCCGTTAAGGATGTTCATCATCGGCACCGGCATGCTGTATTGGCCGGAAGTGCCGTTGATGTCAGCGATATGGGCATACAGCGGTTTGCCAAGAGAAGTCGCCGCAGCTTTTGCCGCAGCCAGGGAAACTGCAAGAATGGCGTTCGCCCCCAGGTTCGCCTTGTTGTCCGTACCATCCAGGTCCAGCATGATTTTGTCCAGACCACGCTGGTCGGCGGCGTCCTTCCCAACAAGCGCTTCACGGATTGCGCCCTTTACAGCCCCAACCGCTTTGGTTACGCCTTTGCCCAGGTAGCGTGACGAATCACCGTCGCGAAGCTCGAGTGCTTCCCGCGAACCCGTTGAGGCACCAGATGGAGCACAAGCGCTGCCCACCGTACCATCTTCCAGAATCACATCCGCCTCTACTGTCGGGTTCCCGCGCGAATCCAGAACCTCACGGCCTTTGATATTGGCAATCTTGGTCATTCTTCCGATTCTCCAGATCTATCTTTTCAATTGGGAGCAAGAGCGAATGGGGAATGGCTTTGCAAAAAACGCTACAAGCACATCCATGTGCGCTTGGGCTCCGCCATCCCTGGCTCCGCACATTTTTGCAAAGCCATTCCCCATTCGCTCCCGAATCTTCAGTCGTCAAACGCCAACACCGCCAATCAGGCGGTGTCGACAGGTTTAAAGCTTTTCACCAGTTCATCCACGGCTTTCACCCTCTCGAGGAACGGTTCCAGCTGGCTGAGCCGCAACGCGCAGGGGCCGTCGCACATGGCGTTATCCGGATCAGGGTGCGCCTCCAGGAACAATCCGGCCAGGCCCTGTGACATACCCGCCAATGCCAGTTCCGTTACCTGAGCGCGGCGACCACCGGCCGAGTCGGCGCGGCCACCCGGCATCTGCAAGGCATGGGTGACGTCAAACATCACCGGAACATTCATCGCTTTCATGATGCCAAAACCGAGCATATCCACCACCAGGTTGTTGTAACCAAAGCTGGTGCCGCGCTCACACAGAATGATTTTATCGTTACCGGCTTCTCCACACTTGGTGATGATATGCTTCATTTCCTGGGGCGCGAGGAACTGGGCTTTTTTAATGTTGATCACCGCCCCAGTCCGGGCCATGGCAACCACCAGATCGGTCTGTCGACTCAAAAAAGCCGGCAACTGAATGATGTCGCACACTTCCGCCGCAGGTGCTGCCTGCTCCGGCTCGTGGACATCGGAAATAATGGGCATGCCGTATCTGCTTTTGATATCAGCAAGAATCTGCAAACCCTTTTCAAGGCCGGGCCCACGAAAGGAGTTAACCGACGAGCGATTGGCTTTATCAAATGAAGCCTTGAAAACGTAGGGGATGCCAAGCTTTGAACACACCTCTACGTACGCATCCGCTACCTCGAAAGCCAGATCCCTGGATTCCAGCACATTCATGCCGCCAAACAGCACAAAGGGCCTGTCGTTGGCGACCTGAATGCCGGAAACCTCAACCATGCTCCTTGCCATAATCAGGATTCCTTTTTTCGTGCCAGCGCGGCTTCCACGAAGCCTTTGAACAGCGGGTGACCGTCCCGGGGGGTGGAGGTGAATTCCGGGTGGAACTGGCAGGCTACAAACCAGGGATGGTCCGGCACTTCGATTACCTCCACCAGCTTGCCGTCAGTGGACCTGCCGGAAACCCGCAACCCCGCACCCTCAAGCTGCGGCAGAAAATGGTTGTTCACTTCATAGCGATGACGGTGACGTTCGCGAATGGTTTTCTTGCCATAGCAACCGGCGATGGTCGAGCCCTCTTCCACAACGCAGTCCTGGGCACCAAGGCGCATGGTGCCGCCAAGATCGGACTCGTCTGAACGCTCTTCCTTCTCGCCACTGGCATCCAGCCATTCGGTAATCAGGCCCACAACGGGCGCCGGGGCATGCTCGCGGAATTCCGTGCTGTGAGCACCCTCCAGACCGGCGACGTTACGGGCATATTCAATAACCGCTACCTGCATACCCAGACAGATGCCCAGGTAGGGCACCCGGTTTTCCCGGGCATAACGGACGGTGCGAATCTTGCCCTCCACCCCGCGCTCACCGAAACCGCCGGGTACCAGAATGGCATCGGCGCTTTCCAGCGCGCCGGTGCCATCCCGCTCTATGTCTTCGGAATCGATATAGTTGATCCGGACCTTGGTACGGGTCTTGATACCGGCATGCAATAGTGACTCGACCAATGACTTATAGGCGTCCAGCAGCTCCATGTACTTGCCCACCATGGCGACGGTCACTTCGCCGTCGGGGTTCAGCAGGGACTCAATGACCGCATCCCACTCACTCAGATCCGCCGGATTGGCGTCAAGTGAGAAACGCTCTATGACCAGCTGGTCCAGGCCGAACTCATGGAGCATTCGCGGGATGGCATAAATGGATTTCGCGTCCTGAAGCGGAATGACCGCGCGCTCTTCCACGTTGGTAAACAGCGCAATCTTGCGGCGGGAGCTGGTATCGACCTCGTGCTCGGACCGGCACAGCAGGATATCCGGCTGCAGACCGATTGAGCGCATTTCTTTTACCGAATGCTGGGTCGGTTTGGTTTTGATCTCACCGGCGGTCGCAATATAGGGAACCAGGGTGAGATGCATGAACAGGGCACGCTGGGAACCCACTTCCACTCTCAGTTGCCGGCAGGCTTCCAGAAACGGCAGTGATTCGATGTCACCCACGGTGCCGCCAATTTCGATCATGGCAACGTCCACCCCCGCAGCGCCCTCGACGACCCGGCGTTTGATTTCGTCGGTGATGTGGGGAATGACCTGAACGGTCCCGCCGAGATAGTCGCCCCTGCGCTCCTTGCGGATCACTTCCTCATAGACCCTTCCGGTGGTGAAATTGTTCCGGCGGGTCATGGGGGTGCGGATAAACCGTTCGTAGTGACCCAGATCCAGGTCCGTTTCCGCGCCGTCTTCGGTGACAAAGACTTCACCATGCTGGAACGGGCTCATGGTGCCGGGGTCCACGTTAATGTACGGGTCCAGCTTGAGAATGGTGACCTTAAGGCCGCGTGCCTCCAGGATCGCAGCCAGAGAGGCAGAGGCGATTCCTTTCCCCAAGGAGGACACGACACCGCCGGTGACGAAAATATAACGGGTCATGCAGATTCCGTGAATTGTCTGGTTCGGTGGAGGAGGGAGATTGTCATCTCGGGATGGGACATCAGATTACCAGAAGTCCCCCACCTACTCAATCGTAATCCCGTTCCAGAACCAGGCGCCAGCCACTTGCGGGAGCCCTGCCGCTGTAGTGCTCTGAGATCCACAGCTGACCGACGGCAACGACTTCATCACTGGCGCTGGCCGTGTTTTTTACAAGCGGAAGACAATTTCGCTCCCAGGCTGGCACCGCCTGCTCCTGCAGCCATTTTTTCAACGGTTTTGAGGGGCCACCCGCGCGCGTCCGGATGCGCTCGCCGCCCTGGCGCAGGCAAACCTGCAGTTCCGGGGCGGTTCCGCTTTCCGCACCGGCCGCCTGCAACCAAAGCCGCCACTCACCCCAGGCAGTTTCCTGACCGGGCAATACCGGCACTCCCTGGTCACCCGTTGCGGAGTGACCGCTAACCAGGTAAAGCGTGTTCTGATGTCGACGGATCACATAACCGTCACCGCAATACTGCGGCTGGCGGTCGTCACCGGAGTCGATAAAAGCAGACATGAGCCCGCCCCAGTCAGCCGGATTGGGCGGCGAGCGCTGCTGACGCCCAACCCACCAGCGAATCAGATTTTTCTGTTCCACCAGGGTTAATCCGGCCAGCAGGGAAATATCCAGCCCGCCATCTGATGTCCCGCAGCGGGAAAAATGAAGACGGCCCAGACTGCTGGCAAGCTGGTCACTCTCGCTGCAAGCGCGGGCCGTCGATGCCAACCGACGGTTCAGAGTGGGCCAGCGTTGTTTCAGGGCCGGAATGATGGCCTTGCGCAGGTAGTTCCTGTCGAACCGCTGATCCTGGTTGCTGGGATCCTCGATCCAGTCAAACGACTGCTCTGCGGCCCAGGCTTCCAGCTGCTGGCGGCTGAAATTCAGCAATGGACGATAAAGCGCGCCGTTGCCGAGCGCCCGGAACGCCGGCATGCCAGCCAGACCAGCCACACCGGTTCCACGCAGCAGCCGGAACAGCACGGTTTCGGCCTGATCATCGGCATGGTGCGCCATCAACAACAGGTCATTAGCTGCGAGGCAGGATCTGAAGGCCCGGTAACGGGCGTCCCGGGCAGCCTCTTCAAGGCCACCGGTACCCGGGAAATCACCGGAAGGCGTGGCTGATACCTCCACCCGGATAATCTGACAGCGGACCTGAAGGGACTCACACAAACGCCGACAGAAGTTTTCGGTCTCCCCGGCGTTGGGCTGGAGCTGATGATTGACGTGCACTGCGGTCAGCCGGTCGCTGCTGCGGCAATCGCGAGCAAGAGCCTGAAGCAGAACGACCGAATCAAGGCCGCCACTGAGAGCAACGTAAAGACCGGAGTGGTCGGGCAGATTTCTGATGGCGGCGGTGAGTGCCTCTGGCCAGGCGCGTTCGGGGCCGGCCTTACCGGCCCGTGTCATAATGGGTCAGCCGCTCGTAACGGCGCGCGACCAGGTCGTCGATCGATAACGCACTGAGTTCTTCAACGCCCTGGGCAAGAACCGCTTTCAGCGACTCCGCCATTTTTTCCGGCGCGCGATGGGCGCCTCCCAGTGGCTCCTGGATCAGGTTGTCGGCAATGCCCAGCTCTTTCAGCCGGTCAGCGGTAACGCCCATCGCTTCTGCGGCCTCGGCAGCATGATCGGAACTTTTCCACAGGATCGACGCGCAGCCTTCCGGGGAAATAACCGAATAAGTGGAATACTGAAGCATATTGAGCTGATCGCAGACGCCAATGGCCAGTGCGCCCCCCGAGCCACCCTCACCGGCGACGGTGGAAATAATCGGCGTTCTCAGGCGCGACATAGCCGCCAGGTTGCAGGCAATCGCCTCACTCTGCCCGCGCTCTTCGGCACCGATTCCGGGATAGGCGCCGGGTGTGTCGATAAAGGTCAGCACCGGCATATGGAAACGCTCCGCCAATTCCATCAGGCGGATCGCCTTGCGATAACCCTCGGGCCTCGGCATACCGAAATTACGCTGGACCTTTTCCCGGACTTCCCGACCTTTCTGATGGCCGATGATCATGACCGGCTTGCCGTTAAGCCGCGCCGTGCCACCGACAATCGCTTTGTCATCTGCGTATCGGCGATCACCATGCAACTCGTCGAAATCATCAAACATCATCTCGATGTAGTCATAGGTATAGGGCCGCCGGGGGTGACGGGCCAGACGTGCCACATCCCAGGATTTCAGGTCCGCGAAAATGCTCTCTGTCAGGCTGATACTTTTTTTCTTCAGCCGGGTAATTTCATCGGTAATGTTGATGTCGGTGTCATTACCCACCATACGAAGCTCTTCGATCTTGGCTTCAAGGTCGGCAATAGGCTGTTCGAAATCAAGATAGTTAGGGTTCATGAAGATCCATCATTATATTTGCAGGGCGAACACTCGGGGCCGCCGGAAATAAGAATTATCCGCAAAGATAGCAGCGCCAGGCTGGTCACTAAAGCGGACCTTGGTATAACGTTGTGTTAATCATAGACCAGTTCCACCGCCTGGTCGCCTACCAGGTATTTCAGCTCCAACAGCAGATCGTCGTCTGGCTGCACTCGCCAGGACTCCCCGAGCTCAATGCGTGTACTGGCGTCGTTGGTGCTGTATTCAATCCATACCGGACTGCCATCACAACGGAAGGGTCTGAGCGTGGCATCAAGTTTGTCCAGCAGACCGTTCTGAAGCTGATCGGCACGGATCGCAAGCTGGAGCCCGCGACTGTACTGCTGCCTCGCCGCTGCTACATTCATTACCGAACTGACCCGCATTTTCATCTGCCCGGAATAATCATCATGACTGACCTGGCCTTCTACCACGATAACCTGATCTGACTGGAGCAGTTCCCTGTGCTCGAAAAACGCCTCGGAAAATAGCGTGGCTTCAATCCGGGCGCTGCGATCATCCAGGGTTATAAACGCCATGGTGGAGCCGGTGCGGGTTTTCATTGAGCGCTGGGCGACCACCAGGCCCGCAACCCGCTGGGGCTGACGGGCGGGTTTCAGCTCGGCAATCGGAGTGCGCACAAACCGGCGCACTTCCCGTTCGTACTCATCGAACGGATGCCCGGTCAGATAGATTCCCAGGGTATCCTTTTCACCCTTGAGCCGCTGTTTCTCCGGCCATTCTCTCACCCGGGCAACGCCACTGTAAGGGTCTTCCCCCTCGCCGCCGGCGAAAATATCACCAAACATGTCCATCATGCCCACCGACTCATTGCGGGACTGCTGACCAGCCTGCTGAATCGCCTGATCAATACTGGCCATCAGTTGCGCGCGCCCGGCACCGAGCTTGTCCATGGCGCCGCAACGAATCAGTGCTTCGATGGCCCGCTTGTTCACTTTTTTCAGGTCCACCCTGCGACAGAAATCGAACAGGTCCTGGTAAGGCTCATCGTCAGTGCGGCTTTCAACAATGCTGTCTATCGGGCCTTCGCCCAGGCCCTTGACGGCGCCAAGCCCGTAGATGATCTGGCCTTCATCGTTTACAGTAAACGTGAACCGAGAACGACTGACGTCCGGCACCAGCAACTCCAGCCCCATGCTTCGACACTCTTCCACCAGCGTGACGACTTTATCGGTGTTCTGCATATCAGCGGTCAGCACCGCCGCCATGAACTCCGCCGGATAATGGGCCTTGAGCCAGAGCGTCTGGTAAGACACCAGCGCATAGGCGGCCGAATGCGACTTGTTGAAGCCATAACCGGCAAATTTTTCCACCAGATCGAAGATATTCTCGGCCAGGGTTTTGTCAATGCCGTTGCTGGCACAGCCATCAAGGAAGAACTGTTTCTGCCTCGCCATTTCCTCGGGTTTTTTCTTGCCCATGGCCCGGCGCAGCATATCGGCGTTACCGAGGGTGTACCCCGCCATGACCTGGGCAATCTGCATGACCTGTTCCTGGTACAGGATCACCCCATAGGTGGGCTCCAGCACCGGCTTCAGGCCTTCATACTGATAGTCCGGGTGCGGGAAAGACACCGGCTGGCGACCGTGCTTCCGGTCGATAAAGTCATCCACCATGCCGGACTGGAGCGGGCCTGGACGGAACAAGGCCACCAGGGCAATCATGTCCTCGAGGGAATCCGGCTGCAGGCGGCGGATCAGATCCTTCATGCCCCGGGATTCCAGCTGGAATACGGCGGTGGTTTCCGCCTTTTTCAGCATCTCGAACGAAGCTGCATCTTTCAGCGGGATTTCGTTGATATCCAGCTCAGGCTCACCGCGCTTCTGCCGGCGCGGATTAATCATTTTCAGGGCCCAGTCAATGATCGTCAGGGTCCGCAGGCCCAGAAAGTCGAACTTCACAAGCCCGGCGTCTTCAACATCGCCCTTGTCGAACTGGGTGACCAGACTGCCGCCCTCGTCATCACAGTAGAGCGGCGAAAAATCGGTAATCCTGGTGGGCGCAATCACCACGCCACCGGCGTGTTTGCCGGCATTGCGGCAAATACCCTCAAGCTTCAGCGCCATGTCCCAGATTTCCTGGGCTTCTTCATCGTTTGCCAGAAACTCGCCGATCTGGGACTCCTGTTCTACCGCCTTCGCCAGCGTCATGCCCGGCTCGAACGGAATCATTTTGGACATTTTGTCCGCCAGCCCGTAGGACTTGCCCTGAACCCTTGCCACATCCCGCACCACCGCCTTTGCCGCCATGGTACCGAAGGTGATGATCTGGGAGACCGCTTCACGACCATATTTTTCGGCGACATACGCAATAACGCGGTCGCGGCCTTCCATACAGAAGTCCACGTCAAAGTCCGGCATGGAGACCCGTTCGGGATTGAGAAACCGCTCAAACAGCAGGTCGTATTCCAGCGGGTCAAGGTCGGTAATCAACTGGGCGTAGGCCACCAGCGAACCGGCACCGGAACCGCGGCCGGGCCCCACCGGAACGCCATTGTTCTTGGCCCACTTGATAAAGTCCATAACGATCAGGAAGTAACCGGGGAACCCCATCTGGATGATGATATCCAGCTCAAAATTCAGGCGGGAATAGTAAGCCTCGCGCTTCCGGTCGTATTCCGGATCGTCCGGGCTCAGGGTTTTCGCCAGCCGGTCTTCCAGGCCTTCTTCCGATACCTTGCGGAAGAACTCGTCCATGGTCATGCTCTCGGGAACCGGATAATCCGGCAGGAAATATTCCCCCATTCGCACCTGGACGGAACAACGGCGGGCAATTTCGATGGTGTTCTGCACGGCCTCCGGAATGTCTGCGAACAGCTCGATCATTTCATCAGCACTGCGCAGGTACTGCTGATCGCTGAAACGGCGGTCGCGACGCGGGTCGTCGAGGGTTCGGCTCTCACCGATACAGACCCGGGCTTCGTGCGCTTCGAAATCATCGGCATGCAGAAAATGCACGTCGTTGGTGGCGACCACCGGGCAGGACAGCTCTGTGGCCAGGGCCACGCTGGCATGCAGGCAGTCTTCATCGCCAGGGCGGCCGGTGCGCTGGAGTTCAAGATAGAAAGAGCCCGGATACAGCGACATCCAGTATTGCGCCCTTGCCATGGCCAGTTCTGGCTTTTCAGCCAGCAGGGCTCGCCCGACATCGCCCATTTTCCCGCCGGAGAGCGCAATCAATCCTTCGCGACCGTGTTCCAGCCATTGGCGCTGAATAATCGGAATACCAAACCGCTGCCCTTCGGTGTAGCCCCGGGAAACGATCTCGGTAAGGTTCCGATAGCCGTCCTGGTTGCGGGCCAGCAGGGTCAGGCGGAAGGGGTTTTCGGGCTCATCCGGGTTATCCACCCACAGATCAGCCCCGATAACAGGTTTCACGCCGGCCGCCATGGCGGCCTTGTAGAATCGCACCAGAGAGCACATGTTGGACTGCTCGGTCAGCCCCACGGCGGGCATTCCAAGCTCAGCAACCCGGTTGATCAGCGGCTTGACCCGCACCAGGCCATCGACCATTGAATACTCGGAATGGACGCGCAAATGAACAAAGGTGTCAGACATGGGCTGGGGAGATTCCTGCATGGATTACCGGTTCCGGATTACTCACTGATCAGGGCGATGATATCTTCCTCGGTCTGCGGACCGAAACGGGTTTCTTTCAGATTTCCCTGTGGATCCACCACAAAGGTAGCGGGCAGGCCCACAGGCATTTGCCATCCGAGCACCGGGCCAGGATCTTCGCCCAGCATTTCATATTCAATGCCCATTCGCTGGCCCAGGTCTATCAGCGACTGACCTGTCACGGCGTCAAAATTAACACCCAACACTATGACAGAGCCAGAGCGATCCAGGGCATTGAGTTCCGGAATTTCCTCAAGACACGGCTTACACCACTCCGCCCAGTAGTTCACCAGAACCCAGTGTCCACGGAGACTTTCCCAGTCCAGGGCAGTGCCGTCTGCGCGCTCAAATTCCTGGCTCTGACATCCGGCCATCAGCAACAGAACCAGAAGGCCCGCAAGCCCGTATCGATTGACATATCCGGGCGCTGCAGCGGGGATCAGCCCTGATTGCTGTCGAGGGTACTGCAAAGGGTGTCCTCCTGTTAGACTGCAGAACTTGCGGTTCAGCACTCTGTCGGCACTTTCTGCGACCGGAACCATGCCAGAACCCAATGATATTTTCCACACTGGACGCTTGATCGGGGATACCCATGGCCACTGAGCAGCCGTACATACTGGTGTTGTATTACAGCCGCACCGGGCAGACCGCTGAAATGGCGACACAGATCGGCCGGGGCATTGCCAGGGTGGCCGGTGTGGATACCCGAATTCGTACCGTAGCGCCGGTATCCCCGGATACCGAGGCATCGCTGCCGCCGGTTCCGGACAGTGGTGCGCCCTATGCATCCAGGGCCGATCTTGAGAAGTGTGCAGGCCTTGCCCTCGGCAGCCCGACCCGTTTTGGCAATATGGCAGCACCGCTTAAACATTTTCTTGACGGCACCGGCGACCTCTGGCTCAGCGGCGCTCTGAGCGGCAAACCGGCAGGCGCCTTTACCTCGACAGGTAGCCTGCATGGTGGCCAGGAAACCACCCTGCTGACCATGATGATTCCGCTTCTGCACCACGGCATGGTGTTGTGCGGAGTGCCCTATTCCGAGCAAGCACTTCACGAGACTGCCAGCGGCGGCACCCCTTACGGGCCTTCCCACTGGGCCGGAACCGGGCCACAGCAGAAGCTGAGCGATTCGGAAAAAGCCATATGCCAGACGTTCGGGCAACGACTGGCCAGCCTTGCCCTCAAATTACGCTGACATTCACCGGCATCAAAACGGAACTGATCAATGCTTCATAATCCGAAAGCAAAGCTGACCGCCAGGCTGATTATCGTCCTTTACATTATCACCCTTGCGACGCTGCTGATCACCACCTTTTACCCTGTCCGGGCAGAAGGTGTTTCAGTCACGCTGATGCTGAGCATCAAACTGATACCACTGCTACTCTTTGCAGTACCGGTGTTCAGGGCAGACAACCGGGGCATTATCTGGCTCAGTTTTGTCGTGATCTTCTATTTCACCCGCTACACGGTCTCTGCCTGGCTCAGTGAAGGCGCAGCCGCGCCGGTCATTCTGGCCATACTGACATTCCTGCTGTTTACTGTGGCGATGTTTCACCTCAAACTGAATCGCATGCCGCCTGCCACCGCAGAATGAAAGGAACACTGATGGCTGACCAGAGCTTTCCTGCGCCACCCCACCACAGCACGATAACACTTCGGGATCTGACTAATGCACTGGTAAGCAGTGGCGAGATAAAGCAGGAGGATGCTGACCGGGTTTTGTCCGCCAATATCGCGGCTGGCAGTGACGGGCGCCATCCGGCCAGCAAAAGGCACCCGCTGGAACTGATTGCCAAAGCCGAGCTTCAGAGCCAGCGGAGCGACCGCACTCTCGATCTGGACACACTGACATCCTGGCTGGCCAATTGGGCTGACCAGCCTTATTACCATATTGACCCACTGAAAATAGATACCCCGGGAATTGCCAGGGTGATGTCCTATGCCTTCGCCCAGCGCCATGGCATTCTGGCGGTGGAAATAGGCCGGGATGAAGTGCTGGTCGCCAGCGCCGAACCCTTCAAAAATGACTGGGAAGACAACCTCAGACAGGCGGTACAGAAAGATATCCGGCGTGTGGTTGCCAACCCTGAGGCCATTCGCCGGTATACCGTAGAGTTCTATCAGCTTGCGAACTCAGTCAGTAAAGCCAGCGGCAATCGCGGAAAGGCAGGGGCCGGGTCGCAGAACTTTGAACAGCTTCTTGATCTCGGCGCCAACCTCAATCCCGATGCCAATGACCAGCATGTGGTCAAGATTGTGGACTGGCTGCTGCAATACGCCTTTGACCAGCGCGCCTCGGACATTCACATAGAACCCCGCCGGACCGTCTCCCAGGTCCGCTTCCGGATCGACGGTGTTCTGCACAATGTCTACGAGTTTCCCGAGCAGGTGGGCGTTGCCGTTACCAGCCGGCTGAAAATACTCGGCAGACTGAATGTGGCAGAAAAACGCCGTCCCCAGGATGGCCGGATAAAAACCCGCAAGCCGGACAACAGCGAAGTCGAGTTGCGCCTGGCCACCATGCCCACAGCCTTTGGCGAAAAAATGGTCATGCGGATATTCGACCCGGAAGTGCTGCTGAAATCCTTCCAGCAACTGGGCTTTTCAGCCGAGGATCGTGAAAAATGGCAGACGATTACCGGCCGCCCCCACGGCATTGTTCTGGTCACCGGCCCTACCGGCTCTGGCAAAACCACCACGCTGTATTCAACGCTGAAGCAACTGGCAACGCCGGAAGTCAACCTTTGCACCATTGAAGACCCGATTGAGATGGTCGAGCCTGCCTTCAATCAGATGCAGGTGCAGTCAAACATTGAACTGACTTTCGCCACGGGCGTGCGGGCCCTTATGCGCCAGGACCCTGATATCATCATGATTGGCGAAATCCGGGACCTCGAGACCGCTGAAATGGCCGTGCAGGCGGCCCTGACCGGCCATCTCGTGCTATCCACCCTGCACACCAACGACGCCCCGAGCGCCATTACCCGCCTGATGGAACTCGGCGTCCCGCCCTATCTGATCCGCGCCACGGTATTGGGGGTGATGGCCCAACGGCTTGCGCGAACCCTTTGCCCTCACTGCAAAACGCCGGGCGAGGTGGACGAAAAAGCATGGCAAAGCCTGACCCGGCCATGGAAAGCCGCAGCGCCAAAGCAGATCTATCATCCGGTGGGATGCCTGGAATGCCGCAACACGGGCTATTTCGGCCGGGAGGGTGTGTACGAGATCATGAGACTCAGCGATGGTCTGATCCAGAAAATCACGGAGAACTGTGAGCTTGAGCAGATCCGGCTGGTCGCCTACAAAGAGGGCATGAAATCACTGCGACTCAGCGGCGCACAGAAAGTCGCTGCCGGTGAAACCACGGTGGAAGAAATTCTTCGGGTGACCCCGGAAAGCCAGCGCTAGCAATACTTACTAATGAGCAGGAAACTAGGCGGACAGGTCCGCCTACTTTCTTTTCTTAGTATCATGTCTTCAAGCCCCGGGTCTGAGCCCGCATTGCTCCAGTAGTGTCTGCCAGAGCCGCGTATGACGGGCAATCGCCTGATCGAGCCTGAACCAGAGTGACGCCTCCGCCTGCTCATCAAGATGGTAGCGGTACCATTGCCGGAAAGCTGCTGGCATCACCTCCTCCTGCATGGCGGCAAGATCGCTGAGAGGCCCGATCAGCTGGTTTCTTGCCCTGATGATATTGCTCACATAGGGCTGTATCCTTTCGATATAGACACTGAAAAACATGTTCTGAACAATATCGGACTGGTTGTTTGACTGGCCGCCGAGGCAGAGCGGGCGCCCCTCTATGCGCTGTTCCAGCAGGGCTGACGCATCTTCCAGCCTCGCCGCGAGCAGGCGGGCACTGTTGATCAGTTGTCCGGCCCTGTGCTCGGCCTGCCAGCGCTGCTGAATGGCACCAACAGATTCCAGAGACGGGCTCAGGTCACCATTCAGCAACTGCCTGGTCAGCCGCTTAAGCCTGTTCGCATCAATTGCCAGGTCGGAGACCGGGTTTCCTTCCGCTGCCACCGGGTAGTCGCCCTGGGCCAGGGTAAACAGTGATTCCATTTCCTCAACGCCCCAGGTGGCATTCCACAGCACCATCGGTAAGGTCTCTTTTTTGCTTGCGATGGCCTCCTCCAGGGACTCCTTAACCCCTTCGCGGGTCACTTCCGGCAGGCACTCCTCACCAGCCCGGATGAAGCGCAGCTCATATCTCAGCCGGTTCAGAGGCTGCATTACCCTGCCCATCACCGAGTTCTTCTCGCCAACAACATACTGCAGTTCACAACCGTAAAGGGAAAGGAAGTCCAGCATCCCCATCTCCAGTTCGGGCACCGTCAGTTGCCGTTCCCGTCGCCGGGGTAGCGTTGAAGCGGAGGGAAGTTCAGAGAATTCCGGATTCAGCTCAAGCACACGGGCGACGCGCTTGACGTACTCATCCATCATCGGCCCGGCACTGGAGAACGGATTGCAGCCGCCCAGAAACAACGCGGTCACTGCCAGCACCAGTGCCTTTTGCACGGCCAGGCTCATGTCAACGCGCCCTGATCAGCGCATCAACCTCGGCAAAATCAGCAGCGACCGGGCGGGCAGTATCCGGCCTGCCGCCATCGCGGACCAGCCAGACAGTTCCCATGCCGACAGATTCTGCGGCTTCAAGCTCCGCTTCAACGTCCGAAAGAAACAGTATGGTGCCGGCCTCAACACCAAGCTCATCCACAATGGTTCGATAAGCTTCCGGTTCTTTTTTTCCGCCAACGCGGGTATCGAAATACCCTGAAAAGAAAGGCGTCAGATCGCCCGCCTCACTGAATCCGAAAATGAGCTTCTGTGCCTTGACCGAGCCGGAGGAAAACACGAAAAGTCTTAGCCCGCGGTCGTGCCAGCGCTGAAGATAATCGGCGGCGTCGGCGTACACATGACCTTTGAAGGCGCCTTCCTGGTAGCCGCGCTGCCAGAGCATACCCTGCAGTGTCTTTAACGAGGTTTCCTTGCGATCCTCCCGAATCCAGCCCTGCAGGACATCGATCAGGCCTTCGATATCATCACGTTCGACGCCGGAAACCTCCGCCACAACGTCGAGCTGCCTGGAAATTTCGCGAGTGCTTTCGAGAGTGGTGTCAAGAGTGCCCTGGTGACCCTCGCGCACAAACTGGGCGATATGCTCTGCCGCATAGGGAAACAGGACCTCATGAACGAATGAGATCGAGCTGGTGGTGCCCTCGATATCCGTCAATATTATCCGGATCATGCTGTAGCCTGCTCCAGCAACTCATAACGTGGAAGTTCGCTGGCGATGTCCGCGCCGGTGAAGTCCGCGACCCAGCCGTCCGGGTTGGTGAACAGACGGATGCAGGTGAATGCCGGCTCCGGCCCCATATCAAACCAGTGCCGGGTGCCTTGGGGCACGCTGATCAGATCATTTTTCTGACACATCACGGCGTACACCTGATCACCCAGGTGCAGATAGAACAGTCCCTGACCCCGAACGAAAAAGCGGATTTCATCTTCGCTGTGAATATGCTCATCGATGAACTTCTGACGAAAAGCGTGTTTCTGGGGATTGTCCGGGTTCAGGCTGATAACGTCTGCGGTCTGGAATCCGCACTCATCTTTCAGGGTCTGAATTTCAGTGGCGTAGGCTTGCAGAATGTCGTCTTGGGACGCATCAGCCGGCAGGTCCCGGGTAGTCCAGCGTTCGAAGCGGATGCCATGCTCAGCCAGCAGGCCGGCAATTTCAGCTCCATCTTCAGTCACCACACGAGGCGTCGCTGGTGCGTTCTGATCAAAGATACTTAAAGTCGTCACGATCGGACCCTCATTGTTTCCAGTTCACATTCAAAAAGAAATTCCAGTGCCTCGACATGGCGCAGGCAGTCTTCCATCGTCCTGCCCCAGGTGTAGAGGCCATGGCCACGTATCAGATAGCCCGGCTGGTCTGGATACTGCTGCAGCCAGGCGACCGTCTGCCCGGCCAGGGCACTGATATCCTGAGTGTTATCAAAAACGGGTATGGTCAGAGTCGACTCATGGGTATCGATGCCCGCAAACGCTTTCTGGAGTTCGTAACCCTCCAGAACCAGGGCCTGATCGGCACCACAGAGTCTGCTCAGCACCGTGGCTGTTACCGAATGGGTGTGAAGCACGGCACCAATGTCAGGCAGCAGTTTATAGAGCACCGTATGAAGCCGTGTCTCCGCAGACGGGCGGGCCTCGCTCTGAACCGCCCGGCCTTCCAGATCCACCACCATGACATCGCCGGCGCCAAGCCGGCCTTTATGCCTGCCAGACACGGTAATGGCAATGTGGCTGTGGTCTATCCGTGCCGAATAGTTGCTGCTGGTAGCCGGCGACCAACCCTGATGGTAAAGAAACTGACCGGCCTCGACAATGGCGCGGGCGGCGTCGGCAAAGCGTATGACATCAAACACAGGCTATCCTCATTCAACTCCCGGCCCGCAGCCAGTTGCGGCAGGCCCACTGCCATCGACCCTCTCCCCCGGACACATTGTCAACGAGGATTATTTGATGACAGGTTCGCCATCCTTGTCATTCCAGATTTTACGCTCACCGGTATCTATTTTCCCCTTCGAGTCCCAGACTTCGCGATCTTGGGTTGCCTCTTCCACCTTGCCGTTATCGTTCCAGATAACCCGATCCTTGCAACCCGCCAGAGCAATCACCGCAAAAACGACCAGAATAAGCTGTTTCATTAATCTCCCCAAAACCATTAACAAGAGTAAAATTTGCAATACCGTGGAAGACCGGGAGCGGCATCACCGCCGATGAATCTCACGATTCCGCTGTTTGTCCCGATCCCCCTTTCGCACCATCACATAGACGGCACCGGTGCCACCATGATGCTTCTGGGCCGAATGGAAGGCCAGTACATCCTCAAGTTCCGGCAACCATTTCGCCAGATAACTCTTGAGCTGAGCAATTCCGTCAGGGTTCCGCTCACCTTTACCGTGCAGAATGATGACCGTACGAAGACCGTAGCGCACGCAGTCCTTCACAAACCCGAAAACCTCCCGACGAGCCTTTTCCACCGTCATACGGTGCAGATCAAGGCGGGCTTCAACCGGATACTGCCCCAACCTCAGCTTCCTGAACACACCATGCTGCACCCCCGGGCGCTGCCAGCTCAACAGATCGTGAGCGGTCAGTGGCTCGACCATGTCCGCCGTCAATGGATTACGATCCACCAAAGGCTGGTCGACGGCCGCGCGCTGACGCTCCAGGTGACCCGGTGTAAGATCCTTGGGAGTTTTAACGTCGGCTCTGTTCGGCTTGCGGATGCGACGCACATCCTGCATCTCTTCAAGAAAGTTCAGCCGTTCGTCTCTGGTGGTCATATTGCTGTCTTTCCGGAACAATTTACTGAAACTCTATCACCGGCTTCAGTGATCATAAAGCCACTCTCCGGAGCTTTGGTCTACACTACTTATTTACAGCGATTGTAAACACGAACCAAATGGACAGAGACTATGTCTGCCGAGCATTCCAGTTCATCCGGTGGTGCGCCTGCAAGCGCGCCACAGGACGCCCCGCAACCCCAGAACATACGGGCTACCATAGCCTTTCTGAGAGAACATGCGCCCTTCTCCTATATGGATGGTGCCTACCTCGCTCACTTCGCCGAGCATGCGTCACTTCGGTTCTATGCTGATGGCGACGTGGTCCTGACTCCCCAGGACGGTACTGTTACCCGATTTTACGTGGTTAAACAGGGCCGGATCGTTGGCGAGCGCCTTGGCAGCAAAAGTGGCGAAACAGAAACGACTTTTGAAATCAGTGTTGGCGAGTGCTTTCCGCTCGCTGCACTGATTGGTGAACGCCCGACCTATACTGTGCACCGGGCGGCGGGAGACACTTTTTGCCTCAGTATTGAGCATGAAGCATTCGTCACTCTGTTCTCCCAGAGTGAAGACTTTCGTGATTTCTGTATCCGCGGCGTCAGCAGCCTGCTTGACCAGGTCAATCAGAGTATCCAGTCCAGAGCCATGGCTTCTATCGGCGGAAGCAGCTCTCTGGATACGCCACTTGAGCGCTATGCGATCCGCAATCCGATCGTATGCTCGCCGGATCTGCCCGTGCAAAAAGCCGTTGCCCGCATGCATGAAAACAGCGTCAGCAGCATCGTCATTACCAATGATAGCCGGGTGCCGAAGGGTATCTTCACCCTGCGGGATCTGCGCACCCTGGTTGCCAATGAACGCGCACCGCTGAACACCCCGATTGGCCAGGTCATGACACCGGATCCCTGCACCCTTACCGCCGAGGCAGACGCTTTTGAAGCCGCCATGAAAATGGCCGAGCATCATTTCTCACATATCTGTGTGGTAGACGAGGAAGACCGCCTGATCGGCATGGTTTCAGAACGGGACCTGTTCTCCCTGCAGCGGGTCGACCTGGTGAATCTGGCCAGAACCATAGGGACAGCCAATCACTTGCGGACACTGGTCAGCCTTCGCACTGATGTATCGCGACTGGTAGACACCATGCTGGCCCACGGCGCCGATTCGGGCCAGGTCGTCAAGATCATCACCACGCTGAATGATATCACCGTGCGCCGGGTGCTTGAGCTTAACCTGATGAAAGATGACCCGGGCATTCCGTTTACCTGGCTGACTTTCGGCAGCGAAGGCCGACAGGAACAGACCCTGCTGACAGACCAGGATAACGGCATCCTTTTCGTCACACCCGAGGGTATGACCGAGGACCAGGTCAGGGAAAAACTGCTGCCCTTTGCCGAAAATGTGAACAAGGAACTGGCCGAGTGCGGGTTTACCCTCTGTGAAGGCAACATCATGGCAAGCAACCCGAAACTGTGCCTGAGTGTTGATGAGTGGGATGAATGGTTTATCAGGTTCATTGAATCCTCCACGCCCCAGAACCTGGTTTATTCATCAATTTTTCTGGATATGCGTGCGATTTTCGGTGACCGGGACCCGCTGGAAAGGCTGCTGGAAAAGGTATTGACCAGAATACGCAAGAATGCCCTGTTCCAGAAAATGCTGGCGGGCAATGCAATTACCCGTAAGCCACCGCTGACCATATTCCGTAATTTCCGGTATGCGCCGGATGGTGATCGCAAATCTCTGGACCTCAAGCGGCAGGGTCTGGCTCCGTTTGTGGAGACAGCGCGGGTTTTCGCTCTGGCCAACGGAGTGGCACAGGCCAACACTCTGGAGCGGATGGACCAGCTGGCCAAACAGGGCATCTTCGATCCCAAGGACGCCAACGCCTGGAAAGAGGCCTACAGCCTGATCCAGGCCATCCGGATGCGCTCCCATCAGGAGTTGCTGAATCGCAATGAGCCACTGTCCAATTACATCAACCCGGATGACCTCAACCCGCTGGACCGGCGGATTCTGCGCGAATCCTTCCGCCAGGCACAGCGGTTGCAACAGAAGCTCGAAACCACTTATCAGCTCTAGAGACCGGAGTTCTGTCAATGCTGGATCAGTTAAGACACTGGATCAGGCGCCTTCGAAGGCCAGAGGGAGAGGATCCCCGGTCAAAGCAAATGCCCGCGCCGGTCGTGCCCGGCGAGCAAGTGCTTTCAGATTGCCGCATCATCGTTCTTGACCTCGAGACCACCGGTCTGAACCAGGCAAAGGATGAAGTTATCGCCGTAGGCGCTGTGGCCATACATAACAATGCTATCAGGCTGGCTGACCAGTTTGATCTGGTGCTCCGGCGCCCGGAGCTTGACATCAGCCAGACTGTACTTATTCACGGCATAGGCCCTGAGGCACTCACTCGTGGTCATGAAACCGAAGACGCTCTGCTGTACCTGCTGGAATGGATGAACGGTGATCCAGTGCTGGCCTACCATTCTGCCTTCGACCAGGGTTTTCTGGAAAAGACACTGAGCAAAACCCTCGGCTACAACAGAAGTCACACCTGGTTTGATGTCGCTGACCTGATGCCGGCATTTTTTCCGGAAGCAAAGCCGACCGGCCATGGCCTTGATGACTGGGCCGATTATTTCGGTCTCGAAGTCAGCGCCAGGCACCACGCCGCCGCCGACGCCCTGGTTACCGCAGAACTGACTCTGGCAGCGCTGAACAGGGCCGAGAAAGAAGGGTGTACAACACTGAAAGACTTTGCCGACCGCCTCAAGTACTACCGTCGTCTACGCAACATGCACCACCATGGACATTAGGTTTGAAAGCCCCCTCCCGGAACCCCCGATCACCGGCAGAGTTCGCCAAGTTCCGGAAAATTAGACCTTTTGCCAATAGCTATATCCCTGTTGACAGGTAAAGTCAAACAGTCCAATAGAAGACCGCATAAAAATAAGCAATACGAATGTTCCCATACATCTTTTAACTAGCCTCTACAAAAACAACCCAGGAGTGATCCTATGTCAGGGCATGAATACGATGCTGTAAGTTACTGGAAGGCGAATCTTCGCCTCATTTTCGGGAGCCTGATAGTGTGGGCTCTGGTGTCCTATGGTTTTGCCATATTGCTGCGGCCAATGCTTTATGGCATTCCGATTGGCGGAACAGACCTCGGGTTCTGGTTTGCCCAGCAGGGCTCCATTCTGACCTTCATTGTTCTGATCTTCCATTATGCCTGGCGGATGAACAGGCTTGATGAGAAATTCGGCGTACACGAGGAGTAAGAGCAATGGATCAATTTACGATTAACCTGTTATTCGTCGGCGGTTCATTCGCCCTCTATATCGGTATCGCCATCTGGGCGAAGGCCGGCAGCACAAGTGATTTCTATGTCGCCGGTGGCGGCGTCCATCCGATCACCAACGGTGCGGCGATCGGCGCTGACTGGATGTCGGCCGCATCCTTCATTTCCATGGCGGGCCTGATTGCCGCCGGCGGCTACGCCAATTCGACTTTCCTGATGGGCTGGACCGGTGGTTACGTGCTGCTGGCCATGCTGCTTGCGCCTTATCTGCGTAAATTCGGCAAGTTCACGGTTCCCGAGTTCATCGGCGACCGTTACTACAGTCAGAACGCGCGGATGGTGGCCGTTATCTGCCTGATTGTTGCCTCGGTTACCTACGTAATCGGGCAAATGGCCGGCGCCGGTGTGGCATTCTCCCGCTTCCTCGAAGTCGACTCGACGCTCGGTCTGATCATCGCAGCGGTTGTAATTTTCCTCTACGCTGTAATGGGTGGCATGAAGGGTATCACCTACACTCAGGTTGCCCAGTACTGCGTGCTGATCGTAGCCTACACCATCCCGGCAGTGTTCATCTCCATCCAGTTGACGGGCAACCCCATTCCGGGTCTCGGCCTGTTCTCCACCCATACCGAATCGGGTCTGCCCCTGCTCACGAAACTGAACCAGGTCATTACTGACCTCGGTTTCAACGAGTATACCGCTGATGTGGACAACAAGCTGAACATGGTTCTGTTTACCCTGACCCTGATGATCGGTACGGCCGGTCTGCCGCACGTTATCATCCGCTTCTTCACGGTACCGAAGGTAGCTGATGCCCGCTGGTCCGGCGGCTGGGCGCTGGTCTTCATTGCGCTGCTGTACCTGACAGCTCCGGCTGTTGCCTCCATGGCCCGGCTTAACCTGATGACTACCATCTATCCTGATGGCACGTCCTCTGCTCCCATTGAGTACGAGAACCGTCCCCAATGGGTGCAGGAATGGGAAGTTACCGGTCTGATCCAGTTCGAGGACAAGAATAACGACGGCCGCATCCAGCTGTATAACGATGCCCCCTCCTTCCAGGATGAAGCGGACGCTCGTGGCTGGGAAGGTAACGAACTGGTGGTGAACCGGGACATCCTGGTACTCGCCAACCCGGAAATTGCCAACCTGCCGGGGTGGGTCATTGGTCTGATCGCAGCCGGTGGTCTTGCAGCCGCACTATCCACCGCTGCCGGCCTGTTGCTGGCAATTTCGTCGGCGATAAGTCACGACCTGATCAAGGGGCGCTTCAACCCGGCCATAACGGATAAGGGGGAACTGCTGGCTGCGCGAATATCGATGGCTGTCGCCATTGTTGTGGCAACCTACCTGGGGGCAAACCCGCCTGGCTTCGCGGCACAGGTGGTGGCCCTGGCGTTCGGTATCGCTGCGGCATCGCTGTTCCCGGCACTGATGATGGGTATTTTCTCAAAGCGTGTGAACAATAAGGGCGCCATTGCCGGCATGCTGTCAGGTCTGGTCTTCACTCTTGCCTACATCTTTGTATACAAGGGCTGGCTGTTCATTCCGGGCACCAACAACCTCGCCGACATCCCCGCAAACTGGGTACTGGGCATCTCTCCGCTGTCTATCGGTGCGATTGGTGCTATGGTCAACTTTGCGGTAGCCTTCACTGTGTCCAACGCAACTGAAGAGCCGCCCGTTGAGATCCAGGAGCTGGTGGAAAGCGTTCGTTACCCACGCGGTTCCGGAAAAGCCACTGACCACTAAGCGAGGCAACAGCCTGAAACAGCGGTTCTGCTGACAGGTTGAGAACGAGCGGGCTTCCTCATTGAGGGAGCCCGTTCTTTTTTTGAGGAAGCAAGTTTTATGTTCTGGACTTTTATTGCCACAGTTTTCTGCGGTCTTGGCGCAGCAGGTATCGCCCTGGGCATCCGCGCCGTATTCCGCAAAGCCACACCCAAATGGCTTATTCCAGTGTTTGCCGGGGCAGGCATGCTAGGCTATCTGATATACGGAGAATACACCTGGTTTGAATTGAAGCAGTCCCAGTTACCCGAGGAAGCCGTTATCGTGAATACCGAATCCGATGGCATCCTGTGGCGGCCCTGGACTTTCATCGCGCCCTACGTAACGGCCTTCTCAACGGTCGACACAAAAAGTATCCGCCGAGTTGAGGAAAACAGCGAGGTGGCTCATTTCACGCTTTACCGGTTTGAGCAAAAGTTGACGGATGCGGTTTCACACCGCGTTCACATCATCCATTGTGGCAACAGAGAGTTGGTGCCTCTGGGCTCAGACGGAAACCCCCGTGTCGACAACATGAAGCAGCTTGGGGCTAACGACAAGTTGTATAAAACCGTTTGTCAGTAAAGAGCCGGATATGATCAACGCCTGGTTGCTGGTCTTTATTTCCATCGCCTACATTTCAATCCTTTTTTTTATCGCCTGGGCAGGCGACCGGCGCCCCGGCCTTTATCGTCAGCGACTGGTCAGGACCCATATCTATGGCCTGTCACTGGCCGTCTATTTTACCTCCTGGACCTTCTATGGCGCGGTGGGCCGGGCCACCCAGGAAGGCCTGGGTTATCTGCCCATCTATCTTGGCCCGTTGCTGATTTTTGTCTTTGGCGCACCCCTGCTACGCCGGATTATCTATATCAGCAAGCGCAATAACACCACGTCCATAGCTGATTTCATTGCTTCCCGCTATGGCAAATCCCAGTCTTTGGCAGCGCTGGTCGCGATCTTTGCGCTGATAGGCACTGTTCCCTACATCGCGCTGCAGTTAAAAGCCATCTCGATGGCCTTCAACATCCTTTCTGATGCCGATGCCAGCCACTTTGTCGGCACGGTACCCTGGAATGATTCAGCCTGGTACATCACCCTGGCACTCGCCATTTTCACAGTGCTATTCGGCACCCGACACCTGGAGTCCACCGAGCATCACCGTGGCATGATTCAGGCGATCGCCTTTGAATCCGTTATCAAGCTTGTTGCCTTCGTTGCTGTTGGTCTGTTTGCGGGTTATGGGCTTTACGGTGGCTTCGGCGATCTCTGGAGCAAGGTCAATGAGGCAGATCTGGTGGGCACCCTGACGTTCGACAACGTTGAGGCGCCGGCGTTCATTACCCAGACACTGGTTGCGATGCTGGCGATCTTCTGCCTGCCCCGCCAGTTCCATGTGATGGTGGTCGAGAATACCGATCATCGTGATTTCGAGACCGCACGCTGGGCAATGCCCATCTATCTGATCATCGCCAGTGCCTTTGTACTGCCCATTGCGGCCGCGGGACTGCTTTCGCCCGAGGCCTCGGCCACCGATCCCGACATCCTGATTCTGAACCTGCCGATACTGGCCGGTGAGCAATGGCTGGCCGTGCTGGCTTTTCTGGGCGGCGGATCCGCGGCGGCAGCCATGGTGATTGTATGCGCCGTCGCCATTGCGACCATGCTCAGCAATGAAATTGTCATGCCGGCACTACTCAAGTTCTTCCGGCCCAGAATGAACAAGAAAGTCGACCTGAGCTCACTGTTGCTGGGCATCCGCCGGATAGCCATCTTTCTGATTCTGCTGACTGCCTATGGCTTTTATCGCATGGCCGGGGACGAATTCAGCCTGACCGCTTTTGGCCTGCTGTCGTTCGCTGCCGCTGCCCAGTTCGGCCCGGCTCTTGTGGGTGGCATTCTGTGGCGCACCGGCAACTATCTGGGGGCCATCTGGGGTCTGGGCCTTGGCTTCCTTTTCTGGGGCTATACCCTGCTGCTGCCGGCCCTCGCGTCAACCGGATGGCTCGGTGATACCCTGATCACCGAGGGCATTGGCGGTATTGGCTGGACCAGACCAACGGCCCTGTTGGGACTGGACCTTGACCCTACCAGCCATGGCATCGTCTGGAGCCTCGGGGTCAACACTGGAGCCTACGTGCTGCTGTCGCTGTTTACCCGGCAGCGAGTGCGGGAAAAAATACAGATTGCCTCGTTTTTCCAGGACCCCCAGCCCAAAGCCGAAACAGCTCAGCAACAAAGCTGGCAGGGTGAGGTGATGACATCCGATCTGCAGGCCATCACCGACCGTTTTATGGGCGAAGATCGGGCAGAAACCATTTTTCGCAACTATGAGCGCCGCAATGCCATCCGTCTGCACCCGCAGCGCCCGGCATCAGCGCACCTGATGAAATTTATAGAGCGCCAGCTGGCCTCCGTAATCGGCGCATCCACTGCCCGGGTGGTTCTGGAGTCGACGCTGACCGGCCGTGACATGCAGATCGAGGATGTGGTCAGCATTGTGGACGAGGCCTCCCAGGCCATGACATTCAGCCGGGAACTGCTGCAATCGGCGATTGAAAATATCAGCCTTGGAGTATCGCTGGTCAATAATCAGCAACAGTTGGTGGTCTGGAACCAGCGTTATCTGGAACAGTTCAACTATCCGAAAAGCTTCGTACGGGTGGGACGGCCGGTTCAGGACCTGATGCGTTATAACCTCACCAGTGCCAACCTTCCCGCTCGCCGGATTGACGAAATTATTGATGACAGATGCCGCAGCATGCGTGAGGGCAAACCCATGTCCCACGAGCGCCAGCGTCCCGATGGGACCGTGATCCGTATTGATGGCAGCCCGATACCAGGCGGCGGTTACGTCACTACCTTTCAGGATATAACCGCCATGCGGCGGACAGAAAAGGCCCTGAAGGAAACCAACACTTACCTTGAGCAACGGGTGAAAGAACGTACCCAGGAACTGCAGGTCATCAACGAACAGATGCTCAAAGCCAAGTCCGTTGCCGAACAGGCGAATCAGAGCAAGACCCGATTTCTGGCCTCGGCCAGCCATGATCTGCTTCAGCCGCTGAATGCCGCCCGCCTCTTCACATCTGCACTCGCCGACAAAAAGACAGATCCTGAGACCGCCGATCTGGTGGACCATATTGACAGTTCGCTGGGCGCGGCAGAAGAAATCATCAGCACCCTGCTGGACATTTCGAAACTGGACGCCGGGGCACTTGAGCCGGACATTGGCAACTTTCCGGTCAACGACATTATGCGGCATCTCGCCAACGACTTTTCCGCCATCTCCGAAGACCAGGGACTGGACCTTCACGTAGTGCCCAGCACCGCATGGGTGCGCTCGGATTCAAAACTCCTTCGCCGTGTCATCCAGAACTTCCTGTCAAACGCGATCCGCTACACCCCTCATGGAAGAATACTTCTGGGCTGCCGCCGACTCCGCGGGTATATCCGTATCGAGGTCTGGGACACCGGGCCCGGCATTCCCGACGATCAGCTTGAAAAGATCTTTGAGGAATTCCGTCGTTTCCATCAAGGCCGCGACAAAAAAGGGCTCGGGCTCGGGCTTGCCATCGTAGACCGGATCAGCAGCATGCTGAACCACCCGGTGAATGTGCGTTCTGTCCAGGGTATCGGGAGCGTGTTTTCAATTACCGTTCCCGTGGCAACCCCGGAAAAAGACCAGCAGGAGTTGCCCCAGCGGAGCACGTCCAGCCGTCGGGTGTCCAGCCTTGGCGGCCTCGCCGTCCTCTGCATCGACAACGATCCTGCTATCCTTCATGGTATGACCGCACTTCTGAAAAACTGGGAGTGCAAGGTCAGCGCCGCCAGGAGCCTTGAGGCCGCGCAGGAACTGTTGGCGGCAGAACTTCCGGAGATCATACTTGCGGACTACCAACTTGATGACAACAAGAATGGACTGGATGCCATGGATGCCCTGAGACACGACACAGGCCGGGACATACCGGGCATTCTGATCACAGGCTACATGTCACCTGAGGTCCGGGAGGATGCGATTGGCCGCGGCTATCAGATTCTTTACAAACCGGTCAAACCCGCAGCCCTGCGCGCAATGGTTAACAAACTGTTGAGACAGCAAAAAAGATGACGGAATTTTCTGCTTCAACCAGCACTGGCTTCAGAAAACTGAGCTATATCATTATCGACGACTTTGACAACTTCCAGCGCTCCATGCGCGAAATGCTGCGAAGTTTTGGCGCAGAGGAAATCGAGTCATTTGCCCGGGCCGCCCCGGCCATACAGTTCTGCTCCTACAACCATGTCGATGTTGTGCTTTGTGACTTCAACCTTGGCGAAGGCAAAAACGGCCAGCATATTCTGGAAGAACTCAGACACAAAAAACTGCTGAAGCGGTCATCCATTTTTCTGATGATAACAGCCGAGGCCTCGAAAGAAATGGTTATGGGCGCGCGCGAATACCAGCCGGATGCCTACCTCACCAAGCCAATTAACCGGGCCATGCTTATCAAGCGTCTGGACAGTCTGATCAGTCAGAGATCGGCGCTGTTACCCGTTAACCGCGAAATCGACAGGGAAAACTATCCCGAAGCCATCTCCCTGTGCCTTAAGAACCTGTCGGCTCAACCGCGATACAAAACCTGGCTGATGAAGACCCTTGCCGACCTTTACTACCGGTTGGGAGACTTCAGCCACGCCCTCAAAATCTATGAGGATGTGCTGAAGCAGCGGGACCTTTCCTGGGCGAATCTCGGGCGTGGCCGGGTTCTGATCGCCACCGGAAACCATGATGAGGCGGCATCCACATTAGAGACACTGACAGAAAAAAATCCGGATTACATGGAAGCTTACGACCTTCTCGCTGAGACACTCGAGAAAAAGGGCGAACCGGTCCGGGCGCAGAAAGTACTTGAAAAGGCGGCCATGCTCTCCCCCAATGCGCTGCTGCGACAGAAACAGCTTGCGCGCCTGGCTGTGTCCAATCAGGATCTGTCCACGGCATCAGAGGCATGGAGAAAGACCATAGAACTGGGACTTCATTCGATTCACGACAGCTCCCGGCATTACCTCGCTCTTGGCCAGTCACTCGCTGATCTTGGTGAGGAGGATATTGCCAGTGATGACTGCGGCAGGGCCGACGAAGCCATCGCCACCCTGAAACGGATGGAACAACGTTTCCCCGACGAAGACAATATCAGGGTTCGAAGCCGCGTGGTCCAGTCAAGGGTACTCGCGGGACAGGGCGATCAGGCCGAGGCAAACAAGGTGCTGGAAAGCGTCGGTGATGAGCTGAGCAACAACGACACCATAGATCCCGAACTCGGCATAGATTACGCCAAAACCCTGTTTCGACTCGGCAGGGACAATGATGCCAACGAACTTCTCGGCGTCCTGTTCCAGCGATGCGCGGACAACCCGCCTCTGTTACACAAAATTGAAAGCCTGCTGGATGAGCCAGTTGGATTCCAGCAGAAGCTGAAAGCCCGCGCGCTCAACAGGGATGGAATCAAGGCCTTCGAGACCGACAGCTCCGATGATGCCATCAGAATTTTCAATGAAGCCCTGTTGATTGTTCCGAATCACGCTGCACTCAACCTCAACCTCTGCCAGGTTCTGATGAAAAAGAACCAGAGCTCTGGTGACAGCACACTGCTCAGGCAGGCGGAAGAGCATCTTGATCGGCTGAAAAATCTGCCGGAACAACATCGCCAGTACCGCCGACTGGTCTCGCTTCGTAAAAAACTGCAGGGAATGATGGCATGACACCTGATAATCCGGACACCACGGGCGGCTCGCGGAATTCAACGCAGAACATCGATTTTTCAATGGTTCTGGCGTCCGCTGTCCATGACATGAAAAATTCTCTGGGAATGCTGCTCAACTCCCTGGATGATTTACGCCGGGAGCAAAGCGCAACAATCGCCGACAGCTCCAGGTTTAATACCCTCCAGTATGAAGCTGAGCGCATGCACAGCGACCTGGTTCAGCTTCTGGGAATTTACCGGTTGGGTGAAAACAACCTGTCTGCGCACATTGAAGAACACTTTGTCCCGGACTTTCTTTCCGAACACATGGCTCGCCACACCCCACTGCTTGACGGACTGGGCATAGAATTCGAGCTGGAGGCCGACGACATCAATGGCTTTTTTGATGCCGACCTGCTTACTGGTGTCCTCAACAATACCCTGAATAACGCCCTTCGCTACACCCGCAGAAAAATCAGGCTCGGAGCGACCGAGCGCGACGGCTACCTGGTGATCGCCGTTGAGGACGATGGCGACGGTTATCCCGAAAGCATGCAGCACACCGGTGCGCCGGATTTCAAGACACTGGATTTCAACAGTGGGAGCACCAGTCTCGGGCTCTTCTTCGCGTCGTCGGTTGCTGCGCTGCACAGCGAGGGTGAAAGAACCGGCACCATCCGGTTGCTCAATGGCGGAAGTCTTGGTGGCGGGGTTTTTGAGATATGGTTGCCCTGATTCCGGAAAAGAACCCGTCTTTTGGTTCCAGCAATATCCGCGGCGGTTTTTGCACCTTTTGTTTTGGTACTCAGCCCGGGAGAAGGGCAAATCCGACACACTCAGGGAACCTCTGATTTCGAGACTTTTTCAAACTCCACTAACTGTAAAAATAAAAGTCGCTCTTTTTCTTCCGTTTCACGGCATACATGGCCATGTCTGCCCGCTCTACCAGCGTTTCCGCCCCGGCACCGTCTTCAGGGTACAGTGCAATACCGATGCTGGTTCCGATAGAGACGTGAAGGTCGGTACCCGCAAACTGAAAGGGAGTGTCGAGCGAGTTCAGAAGTTTGCGTGCGACCGTCGCTGCATCCTTTTTTTCATCAAGCAAGGGCAACAGAGCCATAAATTCATCACCACCATAGCGAGCAAGGGTATCCCCTTCTCGCAAACAATGTTTCAGACCGGCTGAGACTTTCTGCAATAGTTGATCACCAATCCCATGCCCGTATGTATCGTTTACCACCTTGAAGTCATTGAGGTCGATAAAAAGCACAGCAAACTTATGCCCATTACGTCTCGCCTGACTGACAGCCAGCCTGAGTCGATCCATAAACAAGCTTCTGTTGGGTAACTCGGTCAGTAAATCGTGAGAAGCGCGAAACTCCATCCATTCCAGTGTCCGTTTGCGTTCAGTGATGTCCCGCGCAATACCCAAAAAAGGAGGATTCTGTTGATGGAACTTTGCATCAGTTAGCGCGGAATTCATCTCAAGCAGAGACGTAATGGTAATTTCAAAGTCTTTGCAACCAAAGCTTCCACTGTTTGTTTTAAGTTTGATCTCTTGGGTTATGGGCTCGCCAGCCTCGTTCTTCTCAAAGAACAGAGGAAGCTTCGCGATGTCATCCTCATGAACAAGCTGAGAAAACGGTTTCCCAATCAGCTCCTGCGCCGGTAATCCCACGAGACTCGCGACTTGATGATTCAGGTAGTTGATGCACTTGCGCTCGTCCAGTGAGAAAACCAGCTCCGGAAGATGATCAAGTGTATGCCTGAAAAACTCGCCTGCTAGCGGGTTAAAGCAACCGGTAGTCGCCTGCGGACGGCCCTGTCTTCGTTCCAGAACTTTGCCACCAACAGCCCGAACCAGGTCATCGACATCGTAAGGCTTCTTTAAATAATCGCAGGCACCCAATTTGAATGCTTGCCTGACAATACGATAGTCGGAATGGCCGCTGATAATGATGACCTGAGCGTCATTGCCGGTTTCTTTCAACCAGGCCATGATCTCTAAACCGCTCTTCCCGGGCATGCAGATATTCAACAAAATCAGATCATACACATTATCCCGCAATTGCTGGCAGACGGCGTCGCCGTCTATGGCACCATCGACCTCAAACCCTTTGTCATGCAGTATCGAGCATAAGCTTTCGAGCAAACGCCGCTCATCGTCACCAACAAGCAGCCGCCCCAAACGCTCTGACCCGTCGCTTGTGTGGGCGGAACCAAGAGGACTGTCATCAATGAGGGGGTTTTTACTATGGTTTTGCAAGGTTCACACCAGTACATTGAGGCAAGCGATTTGATTCATCGACCGTACCAATTATACCTTCATGTATATCTTTGCGTCACAAAAATGGGCTGGTGTTTTCCTCTTTCACCTTTGGCCGCAGAAATAAACGACAAGCTTTCATAGATCGTGTGACCTACTTTGCTTGCGCTCCCGCGTCCTGCGGCGTGCGTGGCAAGCTATGTCATATGGATTCAGAGTTGCCTGATGCTGGCAGCGCTTCGCACTGCAACGATGACCCGGAGCGGACCCGGGCCCCGGCCGACGCTTCGCGCCGGGATGACCTACTTTGCTCGCGCTGTCGCGCTCGGCCCTTCGGGCCCGCCGTCGCTGCGCTCCCGCGTCCTGCGGCGTGCGTGGCACGCCTTGTCACATGGGGCCGTGTAGTCGACA
>Ga0102937_1000127_pt1 | contig 31321 bp, 31 predicted proteins | sample SalPonR2_B_D1_MG_FD_78213 | JGI IMG/M metagenome (GOLD analysis project Ga0102937, IMG submission 78213) | Salt pond soil microbial communities from South San Francisco under conditions of wetland restoration - Salt Pond MetaG R2_B_D1_MG | ecosystem: Environmental > Aquatic > Marine > Intertidal... | reverse complement strand
GCCTCCATCCCCCTCGCTCTGGACGTGGCCGTGCGGGATGGCCGCATCAAGCGTAATGAAGTACTTCTGCTGGAGGCTTTTGGCGGTGGCTTTACCTGGGGGTCGGCCCTGATCAGATACTGAGTCCTGCTGAACGCCTGCCTATGAGTCACTGCAGCAATCACACAACCCCCTCAGTTCTGATAATCGGCACCGGCTTCGGTGGCCTTTGCATGGCCATCCAGTTGAAAAAGGCGGGGTTTGATAATTTCACACTGCTGGAAAAAGCATCAGGGGTGGGCGGCACCTGGCGCGACAACACCTACCCCGGCGCGGCCTGCGATGTCCAGTCTCACTTGTATTCGTTTTCTTTTGAGCCCAGGCACGACTGGTCCCGGAAGTTTGGCCTGCAGCCGGAAATTCTTGCCTACCTGGAGCAATGCGCCGAAAAGTACGGCCTGAATGAACACATTCGTTTCAACGAGGAAGTCCGGACGGCCCGTTTTGATGAATCCACCAATCAATGGCGGGTAGAAACCCGGAACAGGGATATCTATCTCGCTGACGTTGTTATAACGGCAACCGGCCAGCTCAGTCAGCCGGCATGGCCTGACATCCATGGCCTCGACTCTTTTCAGGGCAGACTTTTCCATTCCGCCCGCTGGGATCATGATTACCCGCTTGAAGGCAGGAATGTGGCGGTTATCGGCACCGGCGCCAGCGCTATTCAGTTCGTACCGGAGATTGTCGCCAGGGTAAAGTCCCTCACCCTGTTCCAGCGCTCGGCGGCGTGGGTGTTACCCAAACCTGATCGTCGTTTCCGAAAGTGGGAACAGACCCTTTTCCAGAAGTTGCCGTTGTGGGACAGGATTTACCGGTGGCTGATCTACTGGAAAAACGAGAGCCGTGCCCTGGCCTTTACCCGCTTCAGCGGCCTGCTGGATATTTTTGCCTGGCAGGCCAGGCGATTTGCCCGCAGCGAGGTCAGTAACCCCCGGAAGCGTCGCGACCTGATTCCCGACTACCAGATTGGCTGCAAGCGTATTCTGATTTCTAACGATTGGTATGAGGCGGTGGATCAGAAGCACGTCAACCTCGTCACTGAGGAAATAGATCGTGTAGTCCCCGAGGGAGTTATCACCGCCGACGGAACCTTCTACAGGGCAGATGCGCTGATCCTCGGGACAGGTTTTGCAGCGTCTGAATTTCTCTCCCCGATGACGATTGTCGGGCGCGGCGGGCAGTCGCTGAACGAAGCCTGGACCAACGGGTCGGAAGCCTACAAGGGAATTACAGTCTCGGGTTTTCCCAACTTCTTCATGATTTTCGGGCCGAATACCAACCTTGCTCACAACAGCATCGTGTTCATGATTGAAGCCCAGGCCCGGTATGTCATGAGCTGTATCCGCAGGCTGCAGGCACAACCGGGCATTGCAATGGATGTAAAACCCCAGCGGCTGGAGCAGTTTTCATCCCAGCTTCAAGAGCGCCTTGCCGGCAGTGTGTGGCAGTCCGGCTGTCAGTCCTGGTACCAGGACAAAAACGGCAGGAACACCACTAACTGGCCGGGTTTTACCTTCACTTACCGGCGGGAAACGCTCACTGCCGATGCTGACGATTTCGATTTTTTCTACGCCAAATCGGCCACCGATGCTGACCTCTCATCCACCCGAAATACTGTCAAAAATGGCGGCTAGCACCGCCAGGGCAACTACCCACCCGACCACCGCAGGCCAGAAACTGGTATCCGATGGCCGGGAATCTTCCCTGGTGGTCTGTTCGGGTGCGGCATGTGCCTGCTCCGGCGCCTGCTGTTCAGGAGAGTGGAGACCGGCGTCCTGGGCATCCTGAAGTTCCTGCCAGCCAAACCAGTCACCCAGAAAGGCGACAACCGGAACCGGGAAAGCACCATTTTCGGCCATCGGGCGGATCTGCGGCTCCAGCTCTGCGGCAATGGCTGACCGTATATGGGACTGATCCGCGGGCGGTTCGGTCAGAATCGCCCGCCAGATTCCCTCATCGGCCGCGCGGCGGGAATCGTTCAGCAATGCCCTGACCTGAATAGCCACTTCCCGCACCACCTGCTGATCCTGAGCTGACAGGCTGACCTCTGCCCGGGAACGGCTGACGGCCGGCCGGGCAGCTTCTGCCGGTTCACCACTTGCTTCGCGATAAGCCTGCTGGAGACGGTCCAGATCCTCTCCGTCGGCAAACTTTTTCTGCTGTTCATAGGCCTGGTCTATGGCCGCCCGATCCCTGGTTGGGTCAATTCCCAGTATTTCCCAACAATTCATAGTGTTTGTGTCCAACAGTAGAATGTTTTCCGTAATTCCGAGAGACAAATCAGACTGATTTCCCTAGGATAGAGCTGTTTATTTCGTAAAAAATTCTATTACCTGGCGCAGTATAAATCGAGACCCATGCCTGTTACGAACCGGAAATTTCATGTTTTTCGGAAACCACGGCCTTCCCGCCGTGCCTTCCTCCTGTCGGTGACGCTCCTCCCACTGATATCGACCGGTTCGCAGGGGCAGGAGCTGACAGATCAGCAACACTCCGGCATGCCATCTGATTCCAGCCTGATGTCCGGTGACTACCCTCTTCAACAGGCCCTCCCTGAGGTCCTGACAACCACTCGTCTGCGTCAGCCGAAATCGCGGGTACCGGGAACAACCTCGATTATAACGGGGGATCTGATCCGGGACCTGGGCATCATGAATCTGGTTGAGGTCTTCCGGTTAGTGCCCGGTATGACAGTAAATTATGTGGGTAGCAACATACCCGTCACCAGTTATCACGGCACCGTTCATTACGAGCAGCGCCGTATACAGGTGCAGGTCGATGGCCGCACAGCCTATCGGGCGAATCTCTCACAGGTCGAATGGAACACCATGCCGGTGCCGCTGGAACTGATCGAACGAATCGAGGTCAGCCGCGGTCCTAACAGTGCGGCCTACGGCATCAATGCGTTTCTCGCAACCATCAATATTATAACCCGGGCACCCGAGGACACCGCGGGAGTGGAATTGCGCGCTGTATCCGGTTCACGGGGATATGGCCGGGTTTTTGGTTCTGTGGGCGGTGGCGATACCGACAACGCCTGGCGTCTGGCCTATGAAAAGCGCAAATCTGACGGATTTGATGAGCAGGTCGACTTCGACGCGGGCGATGCGATAAAACCTTTCAATAATGGCTATGATATCAACACATTCATTTACGACAGCACCCTGACGTTCAACCCGACCTACAACCTTGATCTGCGGGCGGGCGTGGTGGACGGTATTGACGAGAATGACAACATCAAGTTCGGAAAACAGGGGATCGGTGAGCACCCGAATGCAATCGTCGATGATTATTACCTTCAGTCCAGGCTGAACGTTTCGACGTCGGACCGCCACTTCTTCCACCTTCAGGCCAGCTTTCAGAATTACAAGCGTCGCCAGAGATGGACGACCTGCATCAAAAATGAGGACTTTATCGATATCCTCAATGGTAACGACGTCACCCTGCAACCGTGTTCTGCCAACGAAGTGAACCCGCCGCTTCTCGCCGACCTGAATGATGATATTGAAGAATCGCGCCTGGAATTTGAAATCCAGGACACCCTGTTATTCAGCCCCGACCTGAAACTGGTCACCGGCCTTGGCCACCGCAAGGACACCTATCGCTCCGAGACTTTTTTCAGTGGCCGCGGGAATAACTATCAGTCCCGTGTTTTCGGGAACCTTGAGTACTCGCCTCTCCGCTGGTTGACGCTCAACGCCGGTGGCAACTGGGAAAAAACCACCACAACAGATGAGAGCTATTTCTCTCCCAGGGTCGCGGCCAATTTTATCCTCAATGAAAACCACGCTCTGCGCTTTGTGTTTTCCCAGGCCGTCCGGACCCCCGATGCATTCGAGCAGGATCCTGACTGGTCCTACCGGGCGACAAACGTTGCACCCCCCTTCGAGGCTGTTGAGGGTCAGCTATTCCGGGTTGAGGACCTGGTTAATTCTGCCAACTCCACTTATGGAAAAAGACTTCAAGAAGAGCGCATAACTTCCCGTGAAATAAGCTATTTTGGTCAGTATTACCTGGACAGCAGCACCTTCTCTCTGGAAGCCCGTTATTTCAACGATAAACTCAGGGATATGATCAGCGGGGTAATCTCGATCAACGAATGGACGATCGATAACAATGTTGCGCTGGACCAGGAGGGCTTTGAACTGGAAGCCTCGCTGGAGTTTCCCGGCACCAGATTACGGGTCAGCTACGCCTACCTCGACCAGGACAGCAGGTATACTGGCGAAGACAACCGGCCCGGAATCGACAAACAGTTCCGGCTGGATCTTCTGGGGCGGCTTTCGGTCGAGCATTCCGGGAGCGTGGCGTGGATTCAGCAATTGCCCTATAACCTGACTGCAGCTACTACTTTTTACTGGGCAGATGAGTTCCGTTTTGCGCCATTCGAGAGGGCGGATTTCCGGCTGGCAAAACGTGTATTCGCCCATGGTTACGGTTACGAACTGGCGTTGACAATGCAACACTACGTCACCGCCGAACCGACCCTGAGCCCTGACAACAGAATCAATGACCATAACCAGTTTTTCATTGAAGCTGGAGTCCGTTTCTGAAAACAACTCAAGGAAGAAGCACCACCCCGGACGGTATGAAAGCGACCAGGAACAACAGCCATCGGCAACATCGCCTGCCATCAGGGCTCAGAGTCATCCGCTTTTTCCTCACCCTGGCGGGTGCGCTGGGCTGTCTGCTGTTTGCTGCCACTGCCCAGGCAAACCCTGTCAGTCCTGCAGCTTCGCTCGTTTATATAGCAGAGTCTGAAAATCAGCGTCTTAACTGGCGCCTCAGGGAACTGCTGGCGGCAGCGTTGGGTGAGTCGGTCATGATCCGGTCATTTGTCCCCGGGCAGACGTCTCTGGACAGCGAATCCCCGGTTATAGCGATCGGTCCGACCGCTTTCTCCCGGATAAGGGAGGAAAACAGAGAGGTTCCGGTTCTCGGAGTACTGGTTGAAGAAGCCTATGTGACTCAGCGTGACCAGCAGACCACTGACAACGTCTCCGCTGTCTTGTCCACGCCACTGCTGATTCGCCAGGCAGCCATCGGCAAGGCAATACTGCCTTACTCCAGCAGGGTTGCAATGCTGGCGCGGCCAGCCACAGAGCATCTTTACAGCTCGATTCTGGACAATCTTGAAGCTCTTGGCATGGAGGGCCGGGTTTTTCTGGTGCCCGCGGATGACCGCCTTATTCCGACCCTGATCCGGGCCCTCAGTTACGGCGATTTTATCCTTGCAGCACCAGACTCCACCATCTACAACCCGAGGACGATCAAGCATATCCTGCTTACCGCCTACCGGCGCAACCGTATTATCATCGGCCCGAGCCAGGCTTATGTGAAAGCGGGGGCCCTTGCGTCGTCGTTCACGCCACTCAGTGAGGTAGCAGAAATGGCCGCTGACTACGTCCGGCAGTTCTGGCAATACGACGAATTTCCGGCTCCGGCACACCCCGCAGAGTTCGGCATCGAGATCAACCGGCAGGTCGGCAAGTCCCTGAATATCCCGCTGCCGGAGCGAGAGAAGCTGATCGAGACCGTTACCCGAAGTCTTAACCGTATCGAGGCGCCGAGCGATGAATAAACCCTCGAGCCGCCAGGCCTCCCTTACCCGGAAACTTCTGCTCCTCGGCGCTGCACCGGCCATTGTGATGTTCGTCGTGCTGATGGCTTTTTTTACCTCGGCACGGCTTGACGATGCCCGCAAAGAGATTGCTGCAAGCAGCCAGATGCTCGCCGACAGCCTTGCCCCGGCGGTTGAGTACGCAGTGGTTTCCGGGAATGAAAAAGCGCTTGAACAGACGCTCACGCAGTCGCTCCAGCGCAGCCGGGCAGACTGGATCCGGGTAACCGATGTGGCAGGCCGGCAAATGGGCTTTGCCGGCACCGATCGCCAGTCGGCGAGCGGTGACCAGACAGATTACACCGTTTTCGAATCCGAAATCCTGCAGCAGCCGCTTCAACTGGACGACAATCGCGAATCTGAATGGTTTGAGCCCCAGTATGGCTTTGGCGCCGGCGCGATGAGAGTCGGTTCGGTGGAAGTGGGTGTTGATAACGCGCTGTTCGCACAAAGGCGTGCCGATATCATCTGGACGTCTCTGGCGGTCGGCTTTTTTCTTCTACTGTTCACCATGGTGATCGTCAATCACATACTCGGCGGTATTATTGCCCCGATTCGTGCCCTTTCCAGGCGGGTTGAGCGGCTGACTGACCGCCAGTATGATCAGGTGCCTGTCAGCCAGAAGGGTTCAGCCCGGGAAATCACCGAGCTGGAGGAGCGCTTCAATTCGCTGGCCGCCCATCTAAGCGATCTGCAGGCCGCCCGGGATGAGGTACTGGCCTCCTCCGAGCGTGCCCGTGAACGTGCCGAACAGGCAAACCGCACCAAAACCGAGTTTCTTGCCACCATGAGCCACGAGCTTCGCACTCCCCTGAACGGGGTGCTTGGCATGATTGAGCTGGTCAATGAGGACCCTCTCAGCAGTCGCCAGCAGGATTACCTGACAACCGCAAAGCAATCCAGCGAAGACCTGTTGATGGTTATCAATAATATTCTCGACTATTCAGAGATTGACCGCGGCACTCTCCAGCTCGAGAATCGCCGGTTTGATCTGCGTAAGCTCATCTCCAACTGCGTTGCCAGTTTCCGGCACGCTGCCAGAAAACAGGGGCTGTCGCTGGAGCTGAAATTTGTCGGTGAGTGGCCTGAATCGTCCCTGGTGATCGGTGATTCCGCGAGATTTCGGCAGGTTCTGTCGGGACTGGTCGACAATGCCATTAAATTTACCGGTGATGGTTATATCGAAATCAACGCCAGTTGGTTAAGCCTCGAAGATGACTGTGTGGTGCTGGACTGCGCGGTTATTGATTCCGGCTGTGGTATCCCGGCTGAACGGATCGAAGATATGTTCAATTCATTCGAACAACTGGATGCCTCGGATACGCGCCGGTTTGGCGGCACCGGCATGGGTCTGTCCCTGGTGCAGCGGCTGGTTGAACTGATGGGGGGCCATGTAAAGGTTGAGACCGATGTTGGCAAAGGATCCGCATTCCGGTTTGAACTGCCATTCGAGCTGACCAGCCACAAGACTGGTAATGCGGCCGACCGGAGCGTCACGCCAGATCATGGACATTTGCAATCAAGGGCGCTGGTTGTCGAGGACAATCCGGTCAATCAGCGGGTCGCAATCGCCCTGCTCAAGCGGCTCGGTTTTGCCACGGATTCCGCCGTAAACGGCCAGGAAGCTATAGAGTTTGTGCAGACAAATCATAGCGGTTACGACGTAATTTTAATGGATTGTCAGATGCCCGTTATGGATGGTTATGAAACCACGCGATATATCCGGCAATGGGAGAAGAATACTGGCAGTGGTGGCGCACCCATTATTGCCCTGACCGCAGACGGGCTACCGGGTACAGAAACCCTTTGCCGCGAAGCGGGCATGAACGATTACATGTCCAAGCCCGTCAGAAAGGAAAACCTGCGGCAGGTTCTCAGCCGCTGGATGCAGGTCTGATGCGCTCATGTGCGTTCCTTTGCACTGTCATGAAGGAGGCGAAACGGGTTCCCGCATGGTCACAAACTCTTCCGCCGAGGTCGGGTGTATGCCCACCGTGCTGTCAAACTGTGCCTTGGTGGCGCCTGCCTTGATCGCAATGGCCAGACCCTGGGTAATTTCCCCGGCATCAGGACCCACCATATGCGCCCCCAACACCCGGTCAGACCGGTCATCCACCACCAGTTTCATAAGTGCCCTTTCATCCCGCCCACTGAGCGTATGCTTCATTGGTTTGAATTCCGAGCGGTAAATACGCAGCCGGTGCCCGGCTTTCCGGGCTTCCTCTTCAGTAAGCCCGACGGTACCGATGTTCGGCTGGCAGAATACCGCAGTCGGGATGCTGTTGTAGTCCATTTCGCCCTGACCGTCGCCAAACAGACGGCGGGAAAGCACCGTACCCTGCCCGAGCGCAACCGGCGTGAGCTGGGGTGTGCCGATTACATCACCAATTGCACTAATGGCAGGTACCGAGGTCTGGAAATGCCGGTCGGTCGAGATGTGGCCTGATTCGGTCATATCAATACCGAGTGACTCCAGCCCGAGACCATCAACAAGGGCACGACGACCGGTTGCCGCCATCACCAGGCCGGTGACAATTCGGCTGCCGTCAGACACCTGAACATGGTACCCGGTATCCACATTCTCTACGGACTCGATACTGGCGTTGAACCGCAGATTCACGCCCCGCTTTTGCATCTCTTCAGCCATGAACCGGCGAATGTCCCCGTCGAAGCCTCGCAGGAACAGGTCGCCACGATACAGAAGGGTGGTTTCGACACCCAGTCCTGCCAGAATGCCGGCAAATTCCACAGCAATATAACCACCACCCCAGACGACTGCCTGCCTGGGCAACTGGGGCAGATAGAACATCTCGTTTGACGACAGGATATATTCCTTCCCGGGCACATCCGGGATCACTGGCCAGCTGCCGGTGGCCACGGTGATGTGTCCTGTCGAATAATGCTGGTCTCCCACCACGACAGTGCCGGCATCGGCCAGGGTGGCGTTGCCTTCGATAATGGTGACGCCGGCATTCTCGAGCATTCGGCGGTAAATCCCGTTCAGCCTCTCTATTTCGGCATTCTTGTTCGCAACCAGCCGGGCCCAGTCAAACCGGACCTGTTCCTTTGGGAGACTCCAGCCATAGCCTTCAGCGTCCTCAATATCCTCACCGGCGTGGGAACCATAGACAAACAGCTTTTTAGGTACACAACCGACATTAACGCAGGTACCTCCCAGATATCTTGATTCAACCACCGCCACTCTCGCCCCTTTCTCGGCTGACATTCTGGCCAGCCTTACGCCGCCGGAGCCGGCACCAATCACGATCAGATCAAATTCTTGCTGGTCAGACACGTTCTCTCCTAAATCTGCTATTCGGCGGATATCGGTTCCGCACCGGTTGGCCGGATTTCGCGAAAAAGAATATGGTCTTCCAAATCACCTATCAGGACAGTGCCGATACTTCTGAAACCCTCGGATTCGTAGAATGGCAGATATTGGTTATTGGCTGTATCCAGAACCAGACCAGTCCCACGGGGGTTATCCGCACACAGGGTCTCCACGGTTTTCAGAAGCATACGACCATAACCCCTACCCTGATAGGCCGGACTTACACCCATCAATGGAAGCTGGTGAGCCTGCTCCTGAGGCAGCAGGGCGGCGATACGCTCATGATAGTCAATATAGCGACGCGTGCTGGCAAAACCCGCTGTCAACATCATCCGCAAGCGCCAGCTTATCTGGTTAGTCAGGTTCAGCCGCAACTCCGGTTCCCCGATAAATGCGACCGCGACCAGCGTATCGTCCGCCAGAATACCAATCGCCTCCTGATTCAGTTCAAAGTAAAGGTCAATCAGTTCCCGGATCGTTGCCCTCACCCGCTGTCGATACCCGGGTTTGCGGTGGTTGAAAAGATACTGATACGTCGGCTCGTCTCGATAGGCCTTAACCAGAACGGCAATTGCCTCGTTCCGCGCGCTAACGTCAAGGCGCACAATTGTTGAACTCATTTGCTGTCTCTTTCTTTCAAATGGACAGGGTCAGTCGAACAGACACCAGTCCGGGTTCATCTTGTCTGTCCATGGAAGCCTGCTCGATTTCCACGCCATTATCGGTATTCAGCATCTCCAGCCAGCTTGCGACCTGACCAAAGGGCACTTTTTCCAGCCAAACCCGAATGGCGTCATCGCCACTCGGCTCAAAGCGCTGCAGAGTCAGTCCCGCCTCCCCCGCAGTCCGGGTAACCAGTGCCATCAGGGCGCGCCCGTCTGCCGGTCGGTTAACACTGGCAGATGACCGGGCCGAACTCCCGCCGGAAAGCCTTTGAATGGAGGCACGGTTTGCCTCCATCCAGGCCAGCAATTCCATAGCGTTTTCCCGACTGTCAAGGGCCCTGTCGTGATAAGACACCGCCGGTCTCCAGATCGCAAAATACAGCAGGCCGAGAATAACCGCGATGCCCAGAACCATCAGGGCCTGCTGATCACGCCGGGGCAACTGGTCGTATCGGGCAGTCAGCCTGCCCACGGCGGGAAATGCCTTGAGAAAGTTGATCATGGTCACCCCCCTGACACGGTCAAACGGCCACGAGCGCCGCTGGACTCATTCACAACCGAGCCGATTTGTGCTTCCAGTCCCCTGCCCGCGAGCCCGTTGCGCAGTGCACTCAGTTTGCTATAACTGTCGGCCCTGACATCGACCACCAGTTCGCCCCGGTTCTGGCTGTAGTTCACCGAGTTCAATACGATGGAATCGGCCCCGGAGAGCTTCGAATATTCGCTGCCGGTGTATTTCATCAGGGCAATGAACCCGGCATCGGTACCCCCCGCCTGAAGTTGGTTGAGTTGCCCCTGAACAACCCGGCGAACGTTTCCGGCATGGGTCCGGCTGTCGTTGGGGAAGGCGTTGCGGTAAATCTGCATTGCCTGGGCCCGGACCTGATCTGCCCTCTGCTCGTGGTAGTAGCCAAAGCCAATTTCCAATGCAACCTGAATGACAAACCAGACACTGGCCACCGCTATAAGTGGCTTCCAGGCACCCAGCAGCCCGGATTTTTCATTGCGGAGGGAATACGGTCCCTGGCACAGGTTAATGGGCTGACACAAATGATGGTGGTGGGCATGAGCCATCAGGTCCAGTGGCATCAGATCCAGAGTCTGCTCTTTTACCTTCAGCCGGGACGAACTCTTGATGGCTCCGATATCCGCCTGCAGAAGTTCGAATTCGGAAGCGGTTGCAAACAGCGTAACGGGAACCTCTGCCACCACATCTTCCGACGGCGGCGCCGCAAGCGTCTGGGCAAACATGGCCAGATTGCGGGACTGAACACCCAGCCATTCGCCCTGATCGCTGGCCAGCATCACTTTGTCGCCCTCAATGCAGATTGACCATCCGCCCTCGGTTACTGGAAGCAGCGCGGCATCAGGATAGATGGCTTCCAGCCGGACGTGATGCCAATCGCTGAACAGGCTGACCCAGCTGCCCATCTGCCGGTGATCAATGGCGGCAACCCGGTAACCCCGGTCCGAGTGTTGACCGATCGCCAGATGGACAGAGTCTATATCCTGCGCAATCTGCTCTTCCACCGCATAGGGCAATGCCTGCTGGATAAAGCGGGACTGCTTTGCCGGGATGTCGGCCAGACAGAACAGGGCTTCCTCCGCCGGAATCAGACCGATCAGCCGCACGCCGTCAAGATCATTGCGGGCGAGTGTCTGTTCGATCATGTCCTGAGTGTCGCCACCACCATGAGCCTGACTGTCGCCGCTGGCATCCAGCAGCACCCAGTTATAGAGCTGGGCAGCCGGTTCCGAATCCGACCCGGGAAAGGGCGGTAAAGGCCTGACGTAAAGACGATATGACATACTGAAACTCTGCCTTTGATCCTATTCCGGAACGCTGACCGGTTCCTTGGTGATTCGGTTTTTCTGACCTGTATCCCTGGCCAGGGTCTGGACCTCGCCCTCGGGACCACGGTAGACAGCGCTGACAAGATTCACCACCCGGTTATCGTAGGTAATTCGCGATATTACTTCAAAAAACCGGGTATTGACTCCCAGGCCGCTCGCCTTCAGGCCCAGGCCTGCAAATTCCGGAAGCGCCAGGAAATCCTGCACGGTACTGAACGGTTCCTCGGTTCTTTTCTCAACCACCGCACTGGCCTGCGCCAGTGTAAGTTCATTATGCAGGGAAGCAATAACCTCGGCGGTCGCTGTATTCACATTTATGCCGGCCCCCGACACCGGCACAGCAGTCACATGAGGCAACAAGGCACGATAGGCTTCCTCCGTCATGCCCTCAATCAACCTGAGCTCGGAAACGCTGGTAAAAAACTGATTGGCCGCGCGGTAGGCCGGTTCAGCCACCAGATACTGACCATCCTCGGCGCCGTAGGCGCTGATCGTCTGGTCGTTGGCGTCGATCCAGTCAATAAGGGCATCGACCCTGAAACTGGTGATTTCAAGCAGTTCCAGCAAAGCCGTCAGGCGATCTCGGGTCACAGGATCCACCGCCTCGCCAGCGCGCACAAGATCATTCAGGTTGATCCGCCCCCCCAGGCCATCAATCTGGACTTCGGCCACGGCAATGACCCGGACATCGCCACCTTCGCTACTCTCAACCGGGAGCACCGCGGAATTGGACGCCCAGATCTCGTCGAGGCTGTCAACCATGGCATTATTTTCCTCGTCGTCCTCGTAATCACGAAGCAGAATGCGCCTGGCAAAAGCTTCCGCGCCCAGGGCGATGCTGTATCCCTGCTGCTGGGCCAGATAATGACCGGCTTTAAAAATCCTCAGCTCCTGCCGCGGCGCCATGCCCGCCGCGATGAGAGTCACCAGTGCCATCGCCAACAGCACCATCAGCAATGCCACGCCGGACTGGTGTTGTAAAGCTGAACCGGGCCCTGTCTGATCAGCCACCAACCCCACCTCCGGCTGGCTCGCCATCGGATTCCTCGTCTCCGGCATCCTCCTCCGCCGATCCGGTATTAACCTCATTCTGGGCAACATCGCTGGCGAAATCCGGCAGCACGAAGGTGCGGGTCAGGTTGCCGAAACGTTGGTGTTCAATAATCACCTCGAGCCCTTTTGGCAATGCCACCTCCGGCTTTTCTCCGGGCATCTGGTCGGCCAGGCTGTTATCGTCCGGCCAGGTATCCTGCCAGTTGTTCTGCTCATTGAGAAATCGGACACGGAAATCGGTCACGTCCCCCAGCATCAGTGCATCACGGCTGTCGTCCTCCTGCGCCTGATCTACCGACACCCAGTACCGCCGCCGGATGGAATCACCGGTATATTCCCAGCCAACCCGTTGCAGATTACTGCGGCGGATACCCAGCGGGTTGCGCCAGCCCTGACGCGTCAGCAACAGGACCATATCGTCTTCGCGGCTGGTCAGCGCAGGATCGAAGTCCCCGTAGATATCACGGGCCGGCCGGTTGACGGCCTGGGTGATGTCACGTTCCAGAAACAGCATGGTGCGTTGCAGGGCCTCAAACTGAACCGCCAGTTCGTCAACCCGGTCCCGGGACTGGACGATACCGGACAATACCTGCCATACCCCAAGCCCCACCACCGCAGTGATACCGATAGCAATGAGGACTTCAAGCAGGGTAAAGCCGCGTGAATCAGGCATCAGTCAGCTCCGATAAACGCGGATAATGAGTGGAGTTGTGGTGGTTCGCTGCCATCTCCGCGAAATTTGCCCACAGCAACTTCAATCCTGCGGATCGCCGGATCCTGGGTATTGATCACCGAGGTGCGGACCTGCCAGCGAAACGGACCATACTCGATGTCATCGGTGGTGACCGAAACCGGCGGCAGGCTTTCCTGCAGGCGAAGCTCATTAATACGGTTATCGGCAACCCAGCCGGCGAAGGTCTTATCCCGCACTCGCTCGTAAGTGGAAATGTACTGACTGCTCATCTGGGCAGCCACGGTGGCGATAATACTGAACACCAGCAGGGCCACCAGAACTTCAATCAGGGTGAACCCTCTGGCGGTCTTCATTCGCCTTCCACCCCGGCTTTGCCCGGGTGTTGCCATTGTATGGGCGAGACCCCGTCAGAGCTGATGCTGTGTACATAATCATCCTGTGCCAGGCCGGAAGAACCAAGGCTGAATTCCAGTTCAAACGGTGTGGTTTCGCCGCTTGAAAACAGCACAACATCCGGCACCCGTCTATCGTCGTCACTGTCACTGTCACTGTCGCTATCGCGGGCAAGGCGGGGCATATCGTTTTCAAGATACTTTGTCACCACCAGCCATTGCGGCAGTGCCCTGCTCCGGAACATCCGTTCCGGGGAAGGCTGCCAGCTGTCGGTCTGCTGGTCGTAAACCAGAAACCGGTACTGATCCTCTGCCATCACCAGGCCAAACTCGGTGTTATTCAACACCGCCTGCTCCGACAGGGTCTGCATCAGCAGGAAAAACTGCTCTGCCTCGTTGTCGAGGTCACGCCGTTTGGAATTACCGCCGAGCGTAAAGGTGGCCAGGGCAACCAGCATACTGACCACCACCAGCACCACCAGAATTTCAATCAGAGTGAAACCGCTGGCGCGGGGCCGGGGGCACAGACCCATTTATTCCCGGACCTGCCAGACACTGATGTCGGCCGCATCGCCTTCGCCGCCTTCCTGCCCGTCAGAACCATAGGAATAAAGATCGTAGGGGCCCTCTGTTCCCGGGCTGACGTACTGGTATTCCGAGCCCCAGGGATCGACCGGCACGGATTTCATGTAACCGTCCGGATTCCAGTTTCGCGGCTCCGGGCTCCCGCTGGGCTTGGAGACCAGCGCTTCCAGTCCCTGCTGGGTTGAGGGATAGTGGCTGTTATCGAGGCGATAAAGATCCAGAGCATTGGCGATACTGCGCATCTGGGCCTCGGCCGCTGTCACCCGCGCTTCATCACCACGGCCGATGATGTTCGGTGCGACAATCGCGATCAGCAGGCCGAGAATGACCAGAACCACCATGATCTCGATCAGGGTGAAGCCACGTTGTGATTTTGATTGAGGTTGTGATCTTAACTCTCTGGGTGAAATGTAATTTTCCATGGATCTGCCTGTCATTTTAACTGCCTCTTACACCGGAATAGTGATCGCCCTGTCCGTTCGGGTCAGGCGATCAGATTGCTCATATTCAATATCGGTAACATGATGCCCAGAACAATAATCAACACAACGCCACCCATAAACAGCAGCATCAGCGGCTCGAACAGGCCGACCATGGTAGCAATTTTTGCCTGAAGATCTTTCTCCTGCATGCTCGCCGTTCGCTCCAGCATACTATCCAGTTCACCGCTGGTCTCACCGCTGGCAATCATATGCAGCATCATCGGTGGAAAATAGCCGGTCTGGTCCAGAGCGCGGTGCAGGGAACCGCCCTCACTGACCTTACGGGCCGCGTCCTTGAGGACCAGTCGCAGATGGTCGTTGGCCAAAACCTCCGCTGCGATTCTCATGGCGTCTACCAGTGGTACACCGCTGGTGGTCAGGATGCTGAGGGTGCTGGCGTACTGCGCTGTGCTGACCCCCCTGACCATATTGGCGAACATCGGTACATTCAAAAGGCTCTGATGAAAGCGCATGCGAAAGGCCGGACGTTTCAGTGCGACCCGGAAGCCAACAATCCCGGCCACGATGATTAGCAGCACATAAATGCCGTAGCCCGCTATAAAGTCGGACACGGTCAGCAGCGCACTGGTCAACGCCGGCAGGTCCTGCCCCTGATTGACAAAAACCGAGATGATATCGGGCACCACGTAGGTCAGCAAGAACACGACAATGGCAATTGCCACCACACTCAGAATGATCGGATAAATCGCGGCCAGCTGTATTTTCTGACGGGATTCCTGGCGCGCCTGGGTGTAATCGGCGAGGCGGTTGAGAACCAGGTCGAGATGACCGGCATGCTCGCCCGCCGCAACCGTGGAGCGGAAAAGCCGCGGAAACGCCCGCGGAAACTCGCCCAGGCTGTCGGCGAGGCTATAGCCCTCCATCACCTTGGCACGAATGGCGATAAGCATGCTGCGGATCCGCGGGTTGCCAGCCTGCTTTGATGTGGCCGATAACGCCTGTTCAATGGGAATACCGGACTGGATCAGGGTGGCAAGCTGGCGGGTAATCAGGGCCAGGTCGGCGACACTGATCGAGCCACGGCTGACCAGCGGGCTGCCCGGTTTCTGTCTTTCGGTGGCATGCACCACTTCCAGCGGTGTCATGCCCCTCTCCCTGAGAAGCTGGCGCACCGCTCTTGGCGCATCCGCCTCCATCACGCCTTTTTTCTGTTTGCCACGGCTGTCGAGCGCCTTGTAATCAAATGCTGGCATCTGGTTAACGGCTCCGGTGGGTTACGCGCAGAACTTCTTCCACCGTGGTGACCCCGTCGATGATTTTCTGCACACCATCGGCATGAATGCTCGGGCCGTGGCGGCGGGCTTCATGCTCGAGATCAAGCTCACCGGCACGCTTGTGAATCAGGGCGCTGATTTCCTCGTTAACCTCGACCACCTCGTAGATACCGATACGCCCTTTATAACCAAGATCATTACAGGCTTCGCAACCTCTGGCGCGATAGAGCGTCGGGGGATCTGACGGGTCCTGCTGAATGAATTCGCAATGCTCCTCCGTTGGCGTGTAGGTCTCGCGGCACTCCGTGCAAAGTACCCTGACCAGGCGCTGGGCCACAAGGCCCACCAGGCTTGATGAAATCAGAAAAGGCTCGATGCCCATATCCATCAGGCGGGTGATGGCACCTACGGCAGTATTGGTGTGCAGGGTTGAAAACACCAGGTGACCGGTCAGACTGGCCTGAACTGCAATTTCAGCGGTTTCTATATCGCGGATTTCACCAATCATGACCACGTCCGGGTCCTGCCGCAATATCGCCCTCAGCCCCCTCGCAAACGTCATATCCACTTTGTTGTTTACCTGGGTCTGGCCGATACCGGGCAGGTTGTATTCAATCGGATCTTCCACGGTCAGGATGTTGCGGCTGCGGTCGTTGATTTCCTGAAGCGCGGCATACAGCGAGGTGGACTTCCCCGACCCTGTGGGGCCGGTTACCAGCAGGATCCCGTACGGGCGCTGAATCAGCCGGCGGAGTACTTTCAGGTCTCCCGGTGCCATACCCAGGGACTCCAGACGGATAGCGCCGGCCTGCTTGTCGAGCAGCCGCAGCACTACCCGCTCTCCGCTGGAAGACGGCATGGTGGAAACCCGCAGATCAATTTCGCGCCCGCCAACTCTCAGGGCAATACGCCCGTCCTGGGGAACCCTTTTTTCGGCGATATCCAGCTTTGCCATGACCTTGATACGGGAAACCAGTAATGGCGCCAGTGCCCGCTTTGGCTGAACCACTTCCCGCAACACACCATCAACCCGGAAGCGGACTACCAGCCGGGTTTCGTAGGTTTCGATATGGACATCCGAAGCATTGGTCTTGACCGCCTCGGTCAGGATGGCATTAATCAGGCGGATAATCGGCGCATCATCTTCCTGTTCAAGCAGATCCTCCGTTTCCGGCACCGAATCGGCCAGCGAGGCCAGGTCCATATCATCGCCGATGCCCTCGACCATCTGCATGGCTTCGGCGGAGTCGTTCTGATAGGCCGCGTTCAGGGCCGAATCGAAGCGGGAGGGATCAATGGTCGCGAATCGTGCGTGGCCGCCGCTGATACGGTTGGCTTCGGCAAGCGCCGAATGTCCGGCACCGGGTTTTACCAGGATGACCGCCTCGCCGTCGTCGTCACGGGTCAGAATGACGCCGTTGCGCTTCGCAAACATGAACGGAAGCCGGCCCAGAGGAGCATCTTGCGACTTTATGTCGGTGTCTGTATCCACAATCGCCGGAATCCTTATAATTCAGTAGACACAGAAGGCTACCACAGGAATTGGAACCACTGAATATCCCGGTACACTATACTGCTTTTGACGCCTTACAGTCTGATAACCTTTGGCAACTCTAACGCCTGCATCTGTACCTTCAGGACATAGTGTCCAGTCTGGCTGCTTCGCTGACCCACTGTGAGGCGTTGGGGCTTCTGGCCAAGGCGCCTGTCCGAAGGTATGGTGGTTCGATATCAAGGGCAGGCAACACCGGCCAGACGGGACACTAGAATGCTTTCGATCAGTTCCAGGTTACCCTTTATTCTGGCTATCGCCGCCGGACTGGGTATGATATCCGCCACAGCCTGGCAGGCCCATGGCTTCTGGCAGTCACAAACCGTGACTGAAACCGGCGACAGTCGCTCCGTCACGCGGAGTAACGAACAGGCCGATCGCCAGGTGCCTGACTTTGCCCTTGCCTCAGTCCAGATGTTTGGCAATGAAGAGCAGGCCGTGGCGCCGGAAACCGATATTGACGATTTGCCCGAAACCAACCTCAAGCTGGTTCTCCGGGGCGTGATGTCCGCCTCAGGCGATTTTCCGGGTAGCGCTCTGGTGGAGGACAACAAAGGTCAGACCGAAGCCTTTATTGTCGGTGACGAACTCCCGGGCAACGCAACTCTCAGGACAGTGAGGCCTGACCGCATCATCATTGAGCGGGCCGGAGTGCGTGAGAGTCTTTTTTTTCCGGATGATGAGGACCGGACCGGGATGAACCTTGCTGCCAATACTTCAAGTCCTCGCCGCGATGGCTCGCAGACCGGCAATGCCCAGCAGCAGGCCCGGCCGGCGAGGTTCCCGGGACCTGCAACCGATCAGGGCAGTGACGAGCGACGGGAAGAAATCCGGCAGCGGCTTGAACAGTTACGTAACCGCCTCAGAAACAATAACTGAAGGGTGCACTCCAGATGTCAGTTGCAGATTACCTGCTCCCTTATGATTTTTCGCCGTTGACCATTCTGGCCTATATCCTGGTATTGGGTCTGTACAGTTACGCTTTGCTGGCAATGCCTGCCGCCGACCGGCCGGGAAGTGGCAGGATTTTCACCTTCACCCTGGGCGTCCTGCTGTGCTATGCGGTAATGCAGACCAGGTTTGATTACTACTCGCAGTACATGTTCTTCGTCCATCGCGGGCAGCATTTGATTCTCCATCATCTGGGCCCTATTCTGATCGCCTTGTCCAATCCACTGCCGGTGATGCAGTTTCTGTATCGTCAGATGCCAAAGCCGGTGCTGCCGTATCTTGCCCCGCTGGGCTGGGCTTACCGCGTTCTGCAGCAGCCTGCGATTGCCTCGCTGCTGTTTTTCGGCCTGATCTATTTCTGGCTCTGGCCATCGATTCATTTCGACGCCATGCTCAGCCGCGATCTTTACTGGGTGATGAACTGGAGCATGCTCCTGGACGGCCTGCTGTTCTGGTGGCTGATCTTTGATCCACGGTCGCCGGCGACGACCAACGCCCTCGGATACGGCAAACGGATACTCTGTCTGGCGGTCGTCGCCATTCCCCAGATGATTCTGGGCGCCTACATCGTGTTCGCCAGGGGCATGGTATATGACGTTTACGAGGTCTGTGGCCGGGCCTGGCCCATGCCGCCGGACATGGACCAGCTGATAGGCGGGATGTTGACCTGGATTCCGCCGGCAATGATGAGCATCCTCGGGATCCTGATCATTCTTCGTCGTGCCATGCGCGCCGATACCGGCCCTGCGCCCCGTTCAGCCCCGCATTCAAAGCCCGGTCCGGGACCAGAGACACAACAAGAGGCCACCCAGTGATATCCACAATTTCCACGTCCGGAATCCGCCTGTTTGCCGCCCTGATGCTGGCACTTCTGGCCGGTTGTTCCGGCGATCAGCAGAACTGGAACGCGAAAAGCATCAGCGGTCTGATGCCGGAACTCAGCTATGAACTGACCGATACCTCAGGCAAAACCGTCACCGCCGAAGACACGGACGGAAATATCCGCCTGATGTTCTTCGGCTTTACCTCCTGTCCTGATATCTGCCCGACCACGCTCCAGAAACTCGCCAGGGTCGTGAAGAATCTTCCCGAGCCGACTCGGCAGGACGTCAAGATCATTTTTGTCAGCGTTGATCCTGAACGCGACACCCCCGAACGCATCAAGAGTTACGTTGAGTTTTTCAGCGATAGCATTATTGGTCTGACCGGGAGCGAGAAAAATCTCAGGGAACTGAGCAAACGCTACCGCACGACTTTCGGGTATGAGGCGCCCAATGAAGACGGCAACTACGACGTTTCCCACAGTAGCGCGGTCTATGTTTTTGATCGCGATGGTGAGGCTCGCCTGCTGGTTCGCCCGGGCCAGAGCACAGAGGCACTGATCGCTGATCTCAAGGCCCTTGCGAGCCAGGGATGACTCTGGCCAGTTCGCTTGACATGATTCAAAACGAACCGGATTGCATGGGCTCCCGGAACTCGGACGCTCGCTTGCACCAGCCATAATCTCACCTATTATAAAACCATTCCTAAAAAACCGAGGCGAGCGCTGTGTTGATACACGCCTATCTCCACAGAACAGTATCAGGCAAAAACCATTCTGATCTTGAGAACGCCTTTGCAACCTTTGCGTTGCGCAAGGGGCAAAGGATCCACGCTTACTACCGCGATCGGGAAATTCCGCCAGCCCGTTCCAGTCTGTTCCGGCTGCTGCGGGACAAGGGTGTTGCAATTGCACCCCGTGGCGGGCCTGAATCCCGAACGGCCCCCGAACCCGGTGATGAACTTTTCCGGCTGCTGGGTCAGGCCCGGCCCAATGACGTATTGCTGATCGAGAGCGCAGGTATTTTGAGTGGCCTTTCCGACAACCGATGGAAGGATTTCCGCCACAGAATCAGGCAGCGCAAAATCCGCATTGTTGCGCTGGACGTGGAGTCTTCCTGGGTCATGGTCTCCAGCGAAAGTGCCATGGCGCCCATGGCCGAGAGACTGACCAGCATGATGCTGGACATGGTGGATGCCCTTGCCCTCCAGGAAAGCCGGGAAGCGCGTAAACGACACCTTGAGGGCATTGCCAGGGCCAAGGCGCAGGGAAAATACAGAGGACGCCCGGTGGACCGGAAAAAACACCGGCAGATTCTTGCCATGCTCAATGAAGGTTACAGCTGGTCAGAAGTCTGCGCCGAGACCGGGGCATCACGATCAACCATTGCGCGCGCCGTCAAATCAAAGGACTGAGAAGCCAATGGGCAGGCATCCGGATCTCGCCGGGACCGGCCCGGTCAGCCACAGCAAAGCATAAAAAAAGGCTTTTCAAATCAGCAACTTTCTGCCACTAGCCCAAATGGACTAAAGAGTGCAGGAATCAAGTCCGATTATTCGTTTTTTGCGGCATTTTTGGGCCCCCTCGCCCGCTGAATTCCTTGTATCCTTTTTCTATTCACGCATTCTGAATGGTGGCTGTTGTCACCGATGTGATCGCGCACAATAAGGACCGGGACATGGCTAGACTACAACAAAAAGAATTCGGCTTCGGCACACAGATTCGGAAATCGCCCTACTTCGACGCTACCGTGCGCTGGGGCGCCAAAGGTTTCTCGGTATACAATCACATGTATATTCCCCGGGATTTCGGTGATCCGGAGCAGAACTTCTGGAACCTGGTCAACAGGGCCATCCTGTGTGATGTTGCTGTTGAGCGCCAGGTGGAAATTACCGGTCCTGATGCTGCAAAATTCACTCAGATGCTTACCCCGAGAGACCTTTCAAAGTGTGCGGTGGGCCAGTGTAAATATGTACTGATCACCAATGCCGAAGGCGGCATTCTGAACGATCCCATCCTGCTTCGTCTCGAAGAAAACCGCTTCTGGCTCTCTCTGGCGGACAGTGACATCCTGCTGTGGGCCCAGGGAGTCGCCATTCATTCCGGTCTGGATGTCAGAATCCGCGAACCGGAGGTATCGCCACTCCAGCTGCAGGGTCCGGAGTCCGGCAAAATCATGGAAGCGCTATTCGGTGACAGTATCAACGACCTCCGGTATTTCTGGCTACGGGAATATGATCTTGACGGTATTCCTCTGATTGTTTCCCGCACCGGCTGGTCAAGCGAACTTGGCTATGAACTCTATCTGCTGGACGATTCAAGAGGTGATGAGCTTTGGGAGAAGATCATGGCCGCAGGTGCTGCCTTCGGTCTTCAGCCTGGTCACACCTCAACCATTCGTCGGGTTGAGGGCGGCATGCTGTCCTACCATGCCGATATGGACACCAACACCAATCCCTATGAACTGGGTCTGGACCGTCTGGTCGAACTGGATATCGAGGCCGATTTCATTGGCAAGGCTGCGCTCAGGCGCATCCGTGACGAGGGGGTATCTCGCAAACTGGTTGGCCTGGTCATCGGTGGTCCCGCACTGAGGGGGCCCAACTCCAGCTTCTGGGCCCTGGAGCAAGCGGGTGAACAGGTAGGCACGATTACTTCTGCGGTGTTTTCTCCGCGCCTGGAACGCAATATTGCATTGGCAATGGTTGGCAAAGACTTTTCGGCCCTTGGAACAGATTTCAACGTCGAGACTCCTGGCGGGAAAACAACCGCCATCGTGGTCGAAAAGCCTTTCTTTGATCCTGGCAAGAAAATCGCGGCGACTCCATCCAGGCGAATAACAAGCCTCACCGGGTGAGTCGGGATTCAGGAGTTGTTCAGAGGCTCCTTAGCTTGCGGTCAGGCATTAATTGTAAGCACCAGAGTCAGACCACCCATCAGCACGCAGGATCGATTTTATGGGGCTGTTTTCTTTTCGCCACAAACCTTCCGCTACCAGCGCAGAAGATCAGACTTCCGGTTTGCTGGAGAACTTTCTGAGCGGCTATTCGATCGAGGTGATTCCGCGGACCGCCGACCAGATAGAGAGTTTTCGGGACCTGCTGCCAGCAGGCACCCGCGTCTATATCGCCCATATCGAGGGAACACCGATCAGGGATATGGTTCGCACCGCACGACGTCTGGCCGATGAGGGTTTTCCGGCCATGCCCCATTTTCCTGCCCGCATTATCAGGGACCGGGCCGAACTGGCCGAATGGGTCGCCCGGTACAGGGACGAGGCGGGCGTGGAACAGGCACTGCTGCTGGGCGGTGGCCCGACAACTCCGGCCGGCGCATTCGAGGATTCCATGCAGATGCTGGAGACCGGGCTATTCGACGGGTTCAGGAATCTACACTTCGCCGGCCACCCCGAAAGCAACCGCGATATCGACCCCGATGGTTCCGACCGGATGGTCATGCAATCACTGAAATGGAAGCAGAAGTTCTCCGAGCGCACTGATGCCCGTGTGGCAATCACTACCCAGTTCTGTTTCGAGGCCGCTCCGGTCATCGCCTGGGCCGACCGGCTGACGACGGAGGGTATTTATCTGCCCATCCATATCGGGGTAGCCGGCCCGGCCAAGCTTCACACCCTGATCAAATACTCAATGTCCTGTGGCGTGGGCCCGAGCATGCAGGTGCTGCAACGCCGGGCAAAGGATGTGAGCAAGCTGCTTCTGCCCTATGAGCCCACCGACTTACTGACCGAGCTGGCTGAGCATCGGGCGCAGCATCCGGACCTGGGCATTCACCAGGTGCATTTCTTTCCGTTGGGCGGGATCAGGGCCACGGCGAACTGGGTCACTGAAAATGGCGGGTGTGCGGGGCGCCCCGCCTCCGCCGACGCTCCGGCGAAGAAGACTACCTGAGTGCAGTAGCCGTGGCCCATTGCCTTACGCTCAATGTATGGGAAGACGCCTGCAGACGGGTCCGGAGCCTGACCAGGAGCGATAAACAAGGACTGAATGAAATAGCTACGGGCTTTTTTTATTTTTCACTAGCTTGAACAGATTAATGGGTGTTGATTTGACGTCCCTGGTGACAACATAAATAAAATAACGTTCAATCCCGATCTCCCTGTTGAGCAAATCCTCCATCAGATCCTGAAAACTGTTAAGGCTGGTGGTAACGACTTTGAACACGTAGTCCGAACCACCCGCTGTTGCACTGCATTCCACGATTTCATCGATGCTTTGAATGCAATTTTCAAACTGCCTGAAATCTGCCCGGTTGTGGGTCTTCAGTGACACTGTCACGATAAATTTTGCCAGGTCGGCAATTTTGTCAATCGCAATCTCACCGCGATAACCCTTTATATATCCTGCCTTTTTGAGTTTTTCCAGTCGAATCCAGCAGGGTGTCGGCGACAGGCTCACCAGCTCTGAAAGCCTGGCTTTGCTTAGTTGTCCGTGCTGCTGCACCGTACTCAATATGCGGATATCCAGTGTATCCAGGCTGACGTTTTTCATATTTTCATTGGCCCGGTCTGCGGAAGCGCTCACGCAGCATAAGCGAAAACCAGGGCTGATTGCCCGCCTGGCCAGCGTTATTCATGGTCGGACCCATCATTCACTGCATTATCCATGGCGCCCCGGATTTCCAGGGCGCGGCGCATTGTCCGAATGTCCCTGTCAATAGCATAAAGGTAGTGACGCCGGTTGCCACGGTCAAGTAAGCAAGACCCCGGTGATAAACCGGTCCGCCTGCCATTACGGGTCAGCACTGCCATTGATGATTGACCCACGCTCACCTCTTCTGACCAGCCCCGGAATTGTCACAAAAAAATTCATTAAATCAATTGCTTATTCATTTAGCCCAAATGGACTACAGAGCGCAGGAAACAAGTTCGATTAGCCGTCTTTTGTGGCACTTTTTAGGCCCATCTTGCTGCCGGTTTCTCTTATTATCGGTCTGGCAAACAAAATAAAAACAAAGGGCCGACAGAATGAACCCGTATAAAAACACCTATGTGCTTACCGGAAGCTCGCTCACCAAACTCGGTGTGCTTGATCTGATCATCAACAGTCTATATCGATATGAGTGTTATGCGTACGAAATGCACACTTTTAACGATGCCGATACCGGACGCTTTTTCTTTCGCGTGGAGTTCAATTTCGTCGGCGACGGTGAATTTTCTGAAGAGGCCTTGCGTAAACAGTTTTCCGACCGGGCCGAAGCCTTCGAGATCAGATGGGACCTGAGCGACCTGGCGACCCCGGAGAAAGTGGTGATCCTGGTATCCCAGTACGATCACTGCATGCAGGATATTCTCCACAGGAGCAGTACCGGCGCGCTTAATATCGAAGTTCTGGCGGTCATCTCCAATCACTCCGAGCTGAAAAGGCTGGCCGACTGGTATGAAGTTCCGTACTACCACCTGCCGGTTACGGCAGAAACCAAGGCGCAGCAGGAAGCGCATATGTGGGAAATCATCCAGCATTGCGAAGCTGACCTTGTCCTGCTGGCCCGCTATATGCAAATCCTGTCCGAGGAGATGTGTAAAAAACTGCACGGCCGGGCCATCAACATCCACCATTCGCTGCTGCCGGGTTTCAAAGGCGCCAAGCCCTACCATCAGGCCTACGAGAAAGGTGTAAAGCTGGTAGGGGCAACCGCACACTACGTCAGCGAAGATCTGGATGAGGGTCCAATCATCAGCCAGGGCGTCGAACCGGTGGATCACACCTATACCCCCGAGCTACTCGTGGCAAAAGGCCGGGACACCGAACGCCTGGTACTGGCGCGGGCCATCAAACTGCATGTCGAGAAACGATGTTTTCTCAACGGCAACAAAACTGTTGTTTTCCCCGGGCACTGACTATCGTAATGTAATCCGCAGCAAGGAGATGTAGCTTTATGTCCGTCCATTATTCCAACATCAGCTGGCACCGCAAGCCTCACCAGACCGATGCAGAAACCTACTCGCGCAATCATCGGGTTACCCTCAGTGGTGACCAGCAGGTCAACGTTTCCGCGTCCGTCGAATTCAAAGGCGATTCAGAGTGCGCCGACCCGGAACAGATGTTTATCAGCGCAGTGTCCAGCTGTCACATGCTGTTTTTTCTGGCCATCGCCGATTATCAGGGTTATCAGGTCGAATCCTATGAAGACAATCCGGTCGGCTATCTGGAAAATAACGATCGGAAAGGCAAGGAAATGACGCGCATCGAGCTGTCGCCGCGCATCACCTTCGGGGGCGATAAAGTGCCGGACGAGAAAGCGATATCCAGAATTCACACCAACGCCCATAAAAACTGTTTTATCCGCAACTCGATCACAACCGAGGTGACAGTCAATCAGATTTAATCAGCCACCCATGGCGGGAGTAATCTATGAATCACAGTCAGTATCCAGAAGACATTCTTCTCAGGGAGGATGCAGATGGCGCCGTCTACTTCACATTGAACCGAGCCGATAAATTTAACACGCTTTCCGAAGCCATGATGGATGTCCTGCAACAGGAGCTGGATCTGATCGCTGACCAGCCTTCGGTCCGGTGTGTGGTAATCGGAGCCACAGGGAAAGGATTTTGCGCCGGTCACGACCTGCGGGAAATGCGCGCCAATCCGGACCAGTCCTACTATCAGGCGTTATTTCGCCGTTGCAGCCGGCTGATGCAGAGCATCGTCGCGCTGCCGGTGCCGGTAATCGCCAAAGTCCAGGGCATGGCCACGGCGGCCGGGTGCCAGCTGGTAGCCAGCTGCGACCTGGCCATCGCCGCCAAATCGGCGAGTTTTGCGGTCTCCGGCATCAACGTGGGCCTGTTCTGTTCTACCCCCGCCGTGGCGCTGTCCCGCAACGTCCCGGCCAAACGGGCGTTCGACATGCTGGTGACCGGCAGTTTCATCGATGCGGATACCGCGCTTGAGTGGGGCCTGCTGAGCGCAGTCGCCCCTGATTCCGAACTGGATAATGCCGTGACCGACAAGGTGGAACAGATCCTGAGCAAGAGCCCTGCGGCAGTGCGCTTTGGCAAGGCTATGTTCCACCCCCAGCGGCAGATGCCACTGGCCGATGCCTATGAGTTTGCCGGCAATGTGATGGCCGAGAACATGATGAGCCCTGACGTGGCAGAAGGGATCGATGCGTTTCTCGGCAAGCGTAAGCCGGTCTGGGAACAACCGGGCAACGACTGAGTAGGTCGCATGATACAACCATAAGGTGAACGGCCATGAATGATCTCTGCGATTTCAATGCGGCTCTCGAAAAAACAGCCGCCAATTATGTTCCGCTATCGCCTTTGAGTTTTATCAAACGGGCTGCCAGCGTTTATCCCGACAGAACGGCACTCATTTATAACGATACCCGTTATAGCTGGCAGCAGACCTACACACGCTGTTGTCACCTGGCTTCCCTGCTACAGAGCTTCGGCGTTGCCCGGGGGGATGTGGTTGCCACCCTGTTGCCGAATGTCCCTGCCCTGTATGAGGCGCACTTTGGCGTCCCCATGGTCGGGGCCGTGCTCAATGCCATCAATATCCGCCTCGATCCGGAGGCGGTGGCCTTTATTCTCGATCACAGTCGTACCCGGCTGTTGCTGACCGACCCCGAGTACGCCGAAGTGGTGGCAAAGGCCCTTGCCCGCATGGAAGGGCCGGCCCCCATCATTATCAATGTGTCAGACCCAGGCCAGGGCGCAGAACGCTTTATCGGCGATCTTGAATACGAGGCGTTGCTGGCTGATCAGCCGGCGCCCGGCGCCTGGCCATTACCGGAGGACGAATGGGATGCGATTGCCCTTGGTTACACCTCCGGCACCACCGGCAATCCCAAGGGGGTTGTCAGCCACCACCGGGGTGCTTACCTGAATGCCGTCAGCAACGTGCTGTCCTGGACGCTGCCTCCGGGCGTGGTCTACCTGTGGACCCTGCCCATGTTTCATTGCAACGGCTGGTGCTTCCCCTGGACCCTGGCTGCCATCGGTGGCACCAGCGTCTGCCTGCGGCGGGTGGATCCGGAGCAGATCCTGAAACTGATCCGGCAGCACAGGGTCAGCCATTACTGTGGTGCCCCCATCGTCCACGCCATGATCGCCGACGCTGCCATTGCCGCGCGGGAGCCTTTCGAGCACAAGGTTTCAGGGCTGATTGCGGGCGCCGCACCGCCTGCATCCGTGCTGGAACGGATGGAAAGGATCGGCGTCGAGCTCACCCATGTTTACGGGCTGACCGAAACCTATGGCCCGGCCACGGTTTGCGCCAAACAGGACGACTGGGATCAGTACCCCCTGGCTGAGCGGGTCCGGCTCAATGGCCGCCAGGGTGTGACCTATCCTTTACAGGAAGGCATCGCCGTGCTCGATCCTGCTACCATGCGTCCCGTGCCTGCAGACGGCAAGACCCAGGGGGAGATCATGTTCCGGGGCAATATCGTCATGAAGGGTTACTTGCGCAACCCGGCGGCCACCGGCGAAGCCTTTGCCGGTGGCTGGTTTCACTCCGGTGACCTGGCGGTTATGGAGCCTGATGGCTATGTCAAGATTCGCGACCGGCTGAAAGACGTCATCATCTCCGGCGGGGAAAACATCTCTTCGCTTGAAGTCGAGGAGATCATTCAACGCCATGAAGACGTCGAACTCGCAGCGGTTGTCGCAATGGCGGACGCCAAATGGGGCGAAGTTCCCGCCGCTTTCGTCCAGTTGCGCCCTGACAGCGAGCTGAGCGAAGAGGTGTTAATCAGCTTCTGCAGAGACAATATCAGCCACTTCAAGGCGCCCAGGAAAATCATTTTCGGCCGGCTGCCAACCACGTCAACGGGGAAAATCCAGAAGTTCCTGCTGCGCCGGCAACTCGAACCTGGCGGTTAGCGACTGTTGTTCATCAGTCCAGCAGCGTGACCGACCTGATCAGCGCATGTACAAGCTGGCCGTTACCGAGTCCGAGCCTGCGGCAGGAATGTTCGGTGATTTCGGCTGTCAGTATCTGCCCGTCCCGGAGCTTACCCGCCACCAGTATGCGGCCTGGGCGGAAGGCCTCAATCCGCTCGACAATGACCGGTAACTGATTCACCACGCTGACATCCCCGATACGATGCCGGGCGATCGCGACGTCGCTGGAATGGATCCGCACGCGGGTCGGCATCCCATGGGGACCAGGATCCTCGATCAGGAACTGGAGGTGTTCGTTGCCAAAGCGTATCAGTCCGTCAGCCTGCCCCGGCAACACCCTGCCTGCAAGCACACAGACAGTACCCTTGTCAGCGAACAGTGGCGAGTCGGTGCGCCTGAGGGTCTGCTGGAGGGACTCGACCGAGGAGATGCGGCCGGCTTCCATAAACACCACGCGATCGGCCAGCCGTTCGACCTCATCCGGTGAGTGCGTCACCATCACAATCGGCACACCCGATTCCGCAGCCAGCCGCGACAGGAACGGCATGACCTCGCGTCTGTTGCGGGTGTCGAGGGCAGAAAGCGGTTCGTCGAGCAGCAACAACTGCGGGCTGGTCAGCAGAGCGCGGCCAAGCGAGACGCGCTGGCGCTGGCCACCCGAGAGCCGGTCAATCGGCCGGTCGAGCAGATCAGCGATACCGAGCATATCGGTAACCCCGCTCAGGTGCAGCCGGCGCAGTGATGCGGGTGTGCGCTTGTAACCGTAGAGCAGGTTTCCGCGTACCGACAAGTGTGGCAGCAGGCTGTGTTCCTGGAACACGATTCCGATCCGGCGCTGGTGTAGTGGGACAAAGTGCTTGCCCTGCTGCCAGACCTGATCGCCGAAACGGACCTCTGCATCGCGCACCTTTTCAAGCCCCGCCATAATGCGAAGCAGGGTTGTCTTGCCGCAGCCGGATCGTCCGAACAACGATGTCACTCCGCCGGGCGGCAGATCGATGTCGACGTCCAGCTCGAAGTCACTCCGTTTAAGCCTTGCCCTGATTGCCAGCGTCATACCCTGGCTACCTTGAAGCGACGGGTCAGGCCATAAACCACGAACAGGGTGAAGAACGCGAAAATCAGCAGCATCAGTGATAACCGGTGGGCGGCCTCATAGTTCATTGCTTCAGCGTGGTCGTAGATCAGTACCGACAGCACTCTGGTCTCGCCGGGAATACTGCCGCCAAGCATGAGGATGACGCCGAACTCGCCCAGCGTATGGGCAAACGTCAGGGTGGCGGCAACAACGAAGCCCCCCCGGGTCAGTGGCAGGGTGACGGTAACGAAGCGGTCGATCAGACCGGCACCAAGGCTGCTGGCGACCTCGGCGGGCCGGCGGCCGAGATTGCCGAAAGCCTCGGTCAACGGCTGGACCGCAAACGGCATCGAGTAGAGAACCGAGGCAATCAGGATACCCTCGAAGGTGAAGGCAAGATGATGCAAGCCCAGGGATTCGAGGGTGCCGCCGACCGCACCACGCGGCCCGAGCACAATCAACAGGTAGAAACCGAGCACCGTTGGCGGCAGCACCAGCGGCAGAGCGACGATCGCCTGGACCGCAATCCTTGCCGCCGATTGACCACTCGACAGCCACCATGCAATCGGTGTCGCTATGACAAGCAGGATCAGCGTGGTATAGAAACAGAGCCGGAGGGTGACCTCAATTGCCTGCCAGTCTGCCGGGCTGAGTTCGGGCATGGAATTCTCTCAGTCTTGAGTGGGTATTGACCTTCGCTCGTTTGCTACCTCGGTATCACGAATCCATACCGCTCCATGATCTCGTGCACTGTGCCGGTGTCCATGAAACGTGCGAAGTTTGCCACCGGCTGTTTGTCGCCGCCATGCCTGGTAATGATAAAGCCCTGGGTCAGCGGATTGTGGAGCTTTTCATCAATGAGATGGTCGGGATGCCTGGCCATGTCAGGAAATTTCGCCAGCGACAGCGCAATGATGCCAACGTCCGCAGCGCCGGATTCGACCATCTGCGCGGTATGAGCGATATTCTCCCCGAACACCAGCTTTGGCTGGACCGTTTCCCATACGCCTGCAGCCTGCAAAGCCTCCTGCGCGCGCAGACCATAGGGTGCGTGGGAGGGTTGGGCGATGGCCAGGCGCCGGATGCGCGGGTCGGTGGGCAGGTCCGCCAGCCTCAGCTTCGAGGCGTCCAGCGTGTTACTCCAGAGGACGATGCGGCCGATGGCATAAACGGCGGGCTCGGTGGCGGTAAAACCCTCCGCCCTGAGCCTTTCCGGAAACGAGATGTCGGCAGAGAAAAAGATGTCATAGGGGGCGCCGTTCAGGATCTGCGTCGTTATCTTGCCCGACGAACCGTAGATCACCTCGAACCTGTGGTCGGGGTGATCGCGACGGTAAACCTCGATGATCTCATCCAGCGCAAAACGCAGGTCAGAGGCCGCGGCGATGATGAAGTTGCCACCGTGGGCGCGGGTGGCGAACAACAGCAGGCAGGCCAGCAACATGAGGCCCAGGAGTTTCATGAACGGGTTCCTTGCATCGGACAACGGAGACGGTGAGGCCGCCGGACTGTATCTGTCGGGTTCGTTTGTCGAATTCGCCGGAGCGTTAAGTCCTATAGGACATAACGCACAGTGTAGCGCAACCGGGATGCCAGCACAGTAGCAGGATCAGATTCCGGGGCCGCCGGCCAGTTTCCGCAGTGCTTCCAGTTCTGGCGCGGCCTCAGCGTTAAGACGCTCTTCCAGGGCGTCGTAGAGAGCGACCAGTTCTTCTCCGAGAGTGGTCAGGTATGCCCCGCCACCGCCCTTGCCACCTGCCATGGTTGCGACCAGCAACTGACTGAACCGCCTGTTCAGGGAGTCGGTAAGAAGCCAGGCGCGTTTATAAGGCATACCGAGCGAACGCGCGGCCGCGGCAATGGAGCGGGTCTTGCCAACCGCCCGCAGCAGGTCAATTTTGCCGGGGCCAATGGCAATCCCGTCGCCGAGGTAGACGCGGGGCCGGATCAATACCGCAGAGGACGTGTTTTTCTCAGGAGTCATGGCAGGGATGTTATCGGAAGTTGCTGCTAGCGGGTAGATATATGACCGGAATTAACCCCTCAGGACCAGGACCAACCCTTCAAGCGATCCGGATTCGCTCAGAGCAATCCTGTTTCG
>Ga0102937_1000123_pt1 | contig 31462 bp, 24 predicted proteins | sample SalPonR2_B_D1_MG_FD_78213 | JGI IMG/M metagenome (GOLD analysis project Ga0102937, IMG submission 78213) | Salt pond soil microbial communities from South San Francisco under conditions of wetland restoration - Salt Pond MetaG R2_B_D1_MG | ecosystem: Environmental > Aquatic > Marine > Intertidal... | reverse complement strand
CGTGAGGTAGATGCCCGCGGCCACCTTCATGCGGTCGACGTCCTCGCCGACCACGTTCATCACACGGTCCTGGTCGTGGTTGGTGAGGAAGGTGGCGTACTGCAGGTAGGGGTAGAGTCCGTAGACCTGGTCCGCCTTGTAGGCCAGGCCCTGCGCGTCGCCGCTGTTCACCGCTCCGAGCATGGCGCTGGCCAGCTCGAACTCGAAGCAGAAGTCCAGGCGGTCCTCGATCACGTACTGGCGTACGGTGGAGGAGTTGGTCCAGGCCTCGCCCACGGACATCGCCTCGGGATCCACCGACTTCACGTGCAGGTTGAAGTCGCGCCAGAAGTCGAAGGTCTCCGGCGTGTTCTGCAGCTGCCCGTCGTTCTCGTCGATGTACAGGACCGCGTCGAGCCGGAAGCCGTCGATGCCGATCGTGTCGAGCCACCACGCGGCCGTGTCGAACATCGCGGTGCGCACCGCCGGCTCGTCGTAGTTGAGGTCGGGCATGCCGCTCCAGAACAGCCCGTAGTAGTAGTACCCCGAGGCATCGCGATGCCACACCGGCTGACCCCACGGTCCGGTCTGGCCGGGATCCGTCGGCGACCACACGAAATGGTCGCGGTAGGTCGGGTTCCCCTGCCGTGCGGCGACGAACCACGGGTGCTGTGTCGACGCGTGGTTCATGACGTAGTCGATGATCACGCGGATCCCGCGGGCGTGGGCGGCGTCGAGGAAGGTGCGGAAGTCGTCGAGCGTGCCGTAGTCCGGGTTGATCGAGCGGTAGTCGATCGTGTCGTAGCCGTGATAGGTCGGCGACTCGTGGATCGGCATCAGCCAGATCCCCGTCACGCCCAGGTCGTCGTCGGTGCTCGGGTCGCCGTCGTTCAGGTAGTCGAGCTTGTCGGTCAGGCCCTGGAAGTCTCCGATGCCGTCGCCGTCGCTGTCGTGGAAGCTGCGCACGAAGATCTCGTAGAAGACCGTGTCGTTCCACCACGACAGCTCGCCCACGCCGGCGTCGGGCGCGCGGTCGCCGTACCACACGAGGATCTCGTCGTCGCTCGACCGGACCGTGTAGCGACGGTTGGGTCCGCCGCCCGGGAACTCCTCGCGGCCGTCCCACTCGCCGTTCAGGCGGAACTTGAACTCGATGGTCTCGCCCGGGGTGAAGCCGTCGACGGTGACCTCGTGGATCGAGTCTCCGTCGGCGTCCGACAGGACGATCAGCTCTTCGGTACCCCAGCCGTTGAAGGGTCCGGCGAGATCGACGAACTCGGTGGTGGGATCGAAGTTCCCGAGTTCGATCTGGTGGGACATGCGCACGCGGAAGTCGATCGACACCGCGTGCGCCGCCGTGGGCACGACGACGGCGGTGAGCAGGCAGAGGAACGCCGAGAAACGAGCCACGGCTCCGGACACGGGATTCGCCTTCCACGGGGGTGTCCGCGCGGGATGCGCGTTCGACGGTTCAGTCTAACACCAGGTCCGGGGCCGGACAAACCGGCGCCCGCGTCACTGCTCCCCGGCATCCTCCCGGAGTTCCTCGCGACCGGGGCCACCGACACGGGCGACCACCTGCACGGTGCTCGCCTGGGGTCCCTGCTCGCCCATCTCCTCGACGTAGCGCACGCCGGTTCCCACCACGAGATCCTCGAGGTCCTCGTTCACGACCGCGTTGCGATGGAAGTAGACGCTTTCGCCTTCCGGCGTCTTGAGGAAGCCGTGATCCTCGTCGGGGAACAACTGGTCGACGATGCCGGCCATGTCCTGCGAGGGGTGCGCCTTCACGTCGCGGCGCTGCTTCGCCACGAGTTGCTCCAACTGGCTTCGCATGGCGTCGAAGGTGCGATGGATCACCGTCTCGAGGGTGTCGTTCACCGTGCCCTGGCTCGGCTCGCGGACGGCGACCAGTTCGTGGCCGCGGGGAACCTGCACCGCCACCCGCACGCGGTAGGAACTCCCGGTCGACGGGTTGCCCTGCGGCCGTTCCACCGCGACGCGGCAACTGGTGAGGTAGTCGCACACGCGGTGCAGCTTCTCGACCTTGTCGCGTACGAGGTCGTCGAGGGCCTCGGTCTTCTTCACGCCGCGGAAGGTCAGTTCGAGTGGGACCTGCACGGTTCCACCTCCTGGGTCGGGTCGGATCCCGTTCACGGGTCGACGTGTGTCGTCCCGATACTCTAGCCGCGTGCGATCACGACGAGATGGGGAGCGTCCCCAACGCTCTCCCCGGGCCGGACAGAAGTGGTGCCGCTGTACGATGGGACACGGATGCGGTTCCGGGCTAGAATCCCCGCCGTGGGTCCCTCTCGGCCTGGACAAATGATTCCTGGGAGGGAAGTCATGGCTCATCGCGCCCTGACCGCATCGCTGACGATCGTCTGGATCCTCGGTGCGGTCGTTCCGGCGACGGCGGCGGCCGTCGTCTATTCCACCGATTTCGAGGACTGCACCGTCGGGGATCTCACTGGCCACCCCGGCGCGGCCGATCAGGACTGGTGGTACCGGTCGCTGAGCGGCGATGCGACCGCCCAGATCCTCGGCAGTGGCGGTGACCCCGGCCGTTGCCTCGAACTCTACGCTCCGATCACGAGCGCCTCCGGCGTGCAGACCTACGGCTACCGCGAATTCGACGAGTGGGTGGACCTGACGCAGGTGGCGATCGTGCGATTGTCCTTCGACGTCTTCTGCCGCTCGAGCGCCGTCACGACCCAGAACCGCTACCGCGCCGACGTCGAAGCCGTCGGCGGACCGCACCCGGGCTTTCTCATCGGTGGCGTCCGTTTGGTGTCGGGCCATCAGGCCCCCCGCGACGTCACCGGCCTCGACGTCCAGATCTTCCATTCGCCCGTGGGCTCGGGGGGACTTCCGGTTCCCCTGACCGTCGGCCAGGACCTGGCCTGGGACACGTGGCACCGCGTGGAACTGGTGATCGACCACGCCGGTGACGAGTACGTGTCGATCACCGTGAACGGCGAGACCCAGGACATCGCGGGATACCGGCCGCCGCGCTCCTGGTACGAAGGGGAGTACCTGCGCGGCCAACGCCTGGAGAAGATCCAGGGGGTGATCTACGCGGGCGAGTGGGGGGATCCGGTCCAGGAGACGGACGACTGGGTCCGCTACGACGACCTCGACGTCCAGGTCGAGTACTCCGAGGCTCCGCGCCTGCTGTCGGTGACCGACGTCGGCAACGACCAGGGCCGTCAGGTACGCCTGGAGTGGCTGCGTTCGGAGTACGACGGTCCGACCGCGCCCACGATCCTCTCCTACGACGTCTACCGTCGCGAGGACAGCGGGGCCAAGCTCGCCGGCTGGGACTACGTGGCCAGCGTTCCCGCCGCCGGCGACGACTTCTATCAGTGCGTCGTGCCCACGCTGGGTGATTCCACGTCGGCCGGCATCTGGTGGTCGAGCTTCCTGCTGCGGGCGATGACCGACGACCCGCTGGTGTACTTCCAGTCCGCACCGGACAGCGGCTACTCGGTCGACGATCTCGTTCCCGAACCGACTTCGGGCTTCGCCGTGTCGTACACGACCGACGGCGTGGGCCTGAGCTGGGCACCGAGCACGGCTCCGGACTTCCTGGTGTTCCGTCTGTACCGGACGCGCGCGGCGAAGGCACAGGAGCTGGTGTGCGAGACGACGGCGACGTCGTGGTACGACGACACGGGTACGTGGGGGGACACCTACCGACTGGCGGTGGTGGACGACGCGGGCAACGAGTGCGAGGCGGCGGCGCCGACCACGACGACCGACGCGCCGGTGCCGTTGCGTTCGTTGGTGCTGCACGCGCCGGTGCCCAATCCCTTCAACCCGGCGACCGAACTGTCGTTCGAGCTGCCGGTCGACGGCACGCCGGTCCGACTGGACGTGTACGACACCGCGGGGCGTCGAGTTCGCACGCTGGTGGACGACGTGCTCGACCACGGTCGGCACGAGGTGGTGTGGCGCGGTGTCGACGACGCCGGACGCGCAGCGGCCTCGGGCACCTACCACGCGCGGCTGAGCACGCCCGACGCCACGCGGGTGGTCAAGCTGACGCTGGTCCGCTGAGCCGCGGGACGAGGGGTGGCCGCTCCGGTCCGGTCACCCTCGGTCCTCGCAGGGCTCCACGTCGCCGCGTCGGTGGTCGTGCACGATCTTCGCGACCAGCCCGAGCAGGCTGGCGGCGGAGATCCACACCAGACCGGTGCGCATGGTCTGTGCGTTGCGGCCGAAGGCGGCGATGAGCACGATCAGCGGGAGGATCCCGGCCACCGTCGCCGTGAGGAAGCGCTTGTACCCCATGCGCAGCAGGCCACCGACGAAACTGATCGCATCGTTCGAGAACAGCGGCGACAGGCGGGCGATCACCACGGCCCACACGCCGTAGCGGCAGGCCTCGTACCGGACGCGCGCTTCGGTCCGGGGACCGAGCAGGCGCCGCACCGAATGCCGGCCGATCACCGCGCCGACGCCGTAGCCCACCGACGATGCGGTCACCACCGCGACGAGCGAGATCAGCGAGCCGAGGACCTCTCCGTACACCAGCACCGCGAGGACCATCAGCAGCCACGAGGGGACGACGATCAGGAACATCTGTGCGGTCATCAGGCACACGATCAACACGGGGCCGCGCCAGCCGAAGGGCTCGACCCATCGCCGGGCCCGATCGGGATCTTCGCTGGTCAGCACACTCAGCATCTCGTCGACGAAGTCGTGGAAGCCGGGGATCGTGAGATAGGCCCCACCGACGCTCGCCACCATGAGCGCACTCAGGACGAGGACGGATCGGCTCCGGCGGTCGGCTCGCGCCACGGTCGACTCCTTCGGGACGGAGACGCCAGGAAAGCCCCGGCCGCCCTCGCCGACCATCGGGGAGGCCTGGATCCCGGCCCCGATCCGGCTCTGTCCCCCGTGGCCCGATCGCGCTACATTCTCGGTTCCCACCGCTCCAGCCGTCCGGGGAGTCCCCCATGCAGCACGACCTGATCGCCGTCGTCGACTTCGGCGGGCAGTACGCCCACCTGATCGCGGCCAAGGTGCGCCGCCAGGGCGTCCTGGCCGAGATCCGCCAGCCCGAGGACCCGATCGAGGCCTACGCGGGCGTCAAGGGCGTGATCCTGTCGGGCAGCCCGGCGCTGTCGTCGCAAGACGAGGACTCCGGCTACGAGAAGCGTCTGTTCGATCTGGAGCAGCCGATCCTGGGCTTCTGTTTCGGCCACCAGGAGATCGCCAAGTACTACGGCGGCAGCATCGTGAACGGCGGCAAGGAGTGGGGGCACAGCGATCTCCACCTCACCGGTGAGCATCCGCTCTTCGCCGGGCTGGGACCGGTCGAGACGGTGTGGATGAGTCACAACGACTCGGTCACCGGATTGGGGCCCGGGTTCCGCGAGCTCGGCTACACCACCGGTGCGCACGGGGCCACCGACCACCGCTACGCCGCCATCGGCAACGACGACCTGCGCCGCTACGGCTTCCAGTTCCACGCCGAGGTCGACGACACCGAGCACGGCGATCGCATGATCGCCAACTTCGTCTTCGAGATCTGCGGCTGCCGGCCCACCTGGGACATGGACGCCTTCCTCGCCGAGGAGATCGAGCGACTGAAGGAACAGGTGGGGGACCGGTCGGTCTTCCTGCTGGCCAGTGGCGGCGTCGACTCGACGGTCGCTGCCGCCCTCCTGGGCGAGGCGCTGGGACCGGAGCGCGTGAACCTGCTGCACGTGGACAACGGACTCATGCGCAAGGACGAGAGCCGGCAGGTCCTCGATCTGTTCCGCGAACTCGGCCTGGACGAACACCTGCACTTCGTCGATGCCAACGCCACCTTCCTGGACGCGCTCGCGGGCGTGACCGATCCCGAGCGCAAGCGCGCCATCATCGGCGAGACCTTCGTCCGGGTCTTCGAGGACAAGGCGCGCGAGCTTGGGGTCGAGGACCACCTGCTCGGACAGGGCACCATCTATCCCGACACGATCGAGACCGGGGGCACCAAACGCGCCGACGTGATCAAGACCCACCACAACCGCGTGCCGGTGATCGAGGAGATGATCGCCGCCGGACGGGTGGTGGAGCCCTTGAAGGAGCTGTACAAGGTCGAGGTCCGCGAGCTGGGCGAGAAGCTGGGCATTCCGCACGCGGCGCTGTGGCGGCATCCCTTCCCCGGGCCCGGTCTGGGCGTGCGCCTGCTGTGCAGCGACGGCCGCCCCGACGACCATCACTTCGATCAGATCCGCGCGAAGCTCCCGGAAGTCGCCGCGCGCTTCGGTGTGCAGGCCGTCGTTCTGCCGATCCGTTCGGTCGGCGTGAAGGCCGACCTGCGCGCATACGAGCACCCGGCCCTGATCACGGGCGACGTCGACGACGCCACGGCCGGGGCAGTCGTGAAGGCGATCTGTGCCGAGGTTCCGCACGTGAACCGCTGCGTGTGGAATCTGGGCGGGGGGCATCCGGCCTCGGTCGCCCCGGTTCCGGGATTCATGAGCCGCGACCGCCTCGACACCCTGCGCGAGGCCGACGCCCTGGTCATGCGGGGTCTCGAGCGACACGGCCTGTACGACGAGGTCTGGCAGTGCCCGACGGTGCTCGTGCCCTTGGCCTGGGAGGGACGCGCGGGCGAGATGGTCGTGCTGCGCCCGGTTCGTTCCCAGCGCGCCATGACCGCCGCGCCGGTCACCCTGCCGGCCGGGCTCGTGGCCGAACTCCGCGAATCGATCCTCGACCTACCCGGTGTGGGCAGCCTGACGCTGGACCTGACCTCGAAGCCGCCGGGAACCATCGAGTGGGAGTAGAGGGGCCCACCTGCCTCCACTTGATTGGTACCAACGAATCACAGCAATGTGGCGTCGGACTGCTTAGAGTCGAGGGCGACGACGGGATCATGGTGGATTCCGCCTTGCGACCTGCCCGCAACTTGTATAGTAATCATTCCTAGATCGGAGCGATTATGAAAAGGTTGGACGACCAGCAACCGCAGATCGACCGCATCCGCGAGGCCGGGCTGCGCGCCACGGCGTCCCGCGTCGCGATCCTGGACCATCTGCAGGAGGATCGGCGGCATCCCACCGCCGAAATGGTCTACGAGTCCCTCCGGACCACGCATCCCAGCCTGTCGCTGTCGACGGTCTACTCCACGCTCGAGAGCTTCATCGACCGCGGTCTGCTCCGGCGCGTGCACACGCCCGAAGGTCGACTCCGTGTCGACGGCACGCTGCAGGACCACGATCACGCCGTCTGCCGGCACTGCGGGGCCGTCTACGACGTCGCCCGGAGCGGTCTCCGGCCGCAGGAAGCGCCGATGCTGCCCGAGGGGGTCGCATTGGTCGCCGTGAACATCGAGTACGAAGTCCTGTGCTCCGAGTGTCAGGAGCACACCGCTGTCGGGGTGGGCGGATCCGGCCGCCCCGGTGAAACCAACCACCCGGGAGACCCCGGTATCTCCAAGGAGTCCTGAATCCATGGCCGAGCTGAAGGGCAGCAAGACCCACATGAACCTGAAGGAAGCCTTCGCGGGAGAGTCGCAGGCGAACCGTCGTTACCTGTGGATGGCGAAGATGGCCGACGTCGAGGGATATCCCGAGGTCGCCGGCAACTTCCGCGAGACCGCCGAGGGCGAGACCGGCCACGCGCACGGACACCTCGACTACCTGAAGAACGTGGGTGACCCCGCGACGGATCAGCCGATCGGCGACACCGAGGACAACCTCAAGAGCGCCATCGCCGGCGAGACACACGAGTACACCGACATGTACCCGGGCATGGCCAAGACCGCGCGCGACGAGGGCTTCGCCGAGATCGCCGATTGGTTCGAGACGCTGGCCAAGGCCGAGAAGAGCCACGCCGGTCGCTTCCAGCAGATGCTCGACGGCATCGGCTAGTTCCGGTTCGGTCGTGTCGGGGCGGGGCGTGAGCACCGTGCGCACCCACCCCGACACACCGTCTTCCCACCACAACCGGATCTCGTTCCCCCTGAGCGCACGCGCCGACGGCGAGGTTCTGCTTCGTGAGTTCCGACAAGCCCATCAGCTATTCGCCCACCGAAGGCCTCACCTACGACCCCAGCGACCCGAAGTACTGGGATCCCGACGGTCTGCAGGCCGAGATCACCCGCACCTTCGAGATCTGTCACGGCTGTCGCATGTGCTTCAAGTTCTGCGACAGTTTCCCGCGGTTGTTCGATCTGCTCGACGAGCACTACGACGGCGACGTCCGGCAGGTGAACGCGCGGGACACCCAGCAGATCATGGACGACTGCTTCCAGTGCAAGTTGTGCGAGGTGCAGTGTCCCTACACGGTGCGTGACGGTCACGAGTACCAGCTCGACTTCCCGAAGCTGGTGCACCGCTACAAGGCGCAGCGCGCGAAGGAGCACGGGATTCCCCTGCGCGACAAAGTGCTCAGCCAGCCCGACCGGAGCGCCGCCGCCGCGCGCGCGAGCGGAGGACTGGCCAACACCATGAACCGCGTGAAGATCCACCGCGTGTTCATGGAGAAGGCCCTGGGCATCCACCGCGACAAGCTCCTGCCCGACTTCGCACCGGTCACCTTCGAGCAGTGGGCCGAGAAGAGCGGACGGAACTTCGACGTGGGTGGAGAGGCCGTCCTGTTCCAGACCTGCTACGTGCAGAACAACGAGCCGCACGTGGGCAAGGACACCTGCGAGGTCTTCGATCGCAACCAGGTCGATCTGCGCTGCGCCAGGGGTCTGCAGTGCTGCGGCATGCCGGCGTGGGAGAAGGGCGACCTCGAGAGCGTGCGCAAGCAGGCCGCGAACAACCTCGACGTGCTGATGCCCTACGTCGAGCAGGGCGCGAAGATCCTGGCGATCAACCCGACGTGTTCCATGATGATGCGCCGCGAGTACCCCGAACTGCTCGAGGGCGCCGACCGCGAGCGTGGGAAGAAGCTCGCCGAAGCCGTCATGGATCCCAGCGAGTTCCTGTGGGGCATCCGCAAGGAAGAGCGCTTCGACACCGACTTCAAGAGCACGCCGGGCGAACAGGTGGCCTACCACGCGCCGTGTCACCTGCGCGCGCAGGGCATCGGATTCAAGGGTCGTGACCTGCTGCGCAAGATCCCCGGCACCAAGCCGCACACCACCATGGAGTGCTGCGGCCACGACGGCACCTACGCCATGAGCGTCGAGGGCTTCGAACCGAGCCAACGCGTCGGGAAGCGCGCCTTCGACGGCGTGAAGAGCGCCGAGAAGGCCGAGGTGTGGAGCACCGACTGCCCGCTGGCCGCGCTGCAGTTCCAGCAGCACGCCGGACGCAAGCCCATGCACCCCATGAGCATTCTCGCGGCCGCCTACCGCGAGGACGGATTCCCCACGAAGATCGAGACCCCGGCCGAGGAGACGGACTGATGGCCCGCAAGGTCGACCGCAAGGACATCGTCGACTACCAGACCTGGATCGAGCGCCGCGACACCGAGCGCGAGAAGATCATGAAGACGAAGGAGCCCCGCCGTGTGCACGTCGGTGAGCACCTGACCTTCCTGTTCGAGAACACCGACACGGTACGCTACCAGATCCAGGAGATGATGCGCGCCGAGGAGATCGTGAAGGAAGAGGCGATCCAGCACGAGATCGACACCTACAACGAACTGCTCGGCCGCCCCGACGAGATCGGTTGCGTGTTGCTGATCGAGGTCGAGACGCCCGAGGAGCGCGCGGTGAAACTGGTCGAGTGGCTCGACCTGCCCAGGCACCTCTACGCCGAGCTCGAGGACGGGACCAGGGTCCGTCCGAAGTACGACGAACGGCAGGTGGGCGAGACCCGCGTGTCGAGCGTGCAGTACATGACCTTCGACACCGGCGGTGAGGTGCCCGTGGCCCTGGGGAGCGACCTTCCCGCGCTCGAGGTCCGGGTCGAGCTGACCGACGAGCAGCGCAAGGCGATCGAGGAGGACCTGAAGGACGGGGCCGTCGCCTGAGCGGCGCCCCGATTCCGTGATCCGCGACCGCGTCCGGAGGCTCCGGGCGCGGTTCCGCGTTTCCGGGGTTCAAGTCGGAGCGCCGATCTGCCGATCTTCCGGGCACCGCTCGTGAGTGGTACGGCTCCCGCCTGTGTCGTCCCCGGAGAGCTCATGTCGTTCCCGCGCGCCCGCTTCCGATACCACCTCTGGTTCCCCGTCCTGGCGTGGTCCCTCGCGATCGGGACCTCGTTGCTGTGGAACCTCGACCAGCACGATCGCACCGTGCAGCGGCTCGCCGTGTGTCACGCCGAGGAGATGCACGACGGGGCCAGCCATGCCTCCGGGGCCGCGCTCCCGCCCTCGATGCCCGATGCGGGTCGCGAGGCACGGGATTCCCTGCTCGCCTGGCACGTGGGCCTCTGGGCGATCGGCCTCCTGGCCGTCGTCGTCGTCCATCGCGTCGTCCGCCGCTCGATGCGGGAGCACGAGCGCACGGCCGCTCATCTCGCGCAGGTGGCTCGCTCGACCGAGGGACTCGTCGAATCGGTCCCCTTCGGCATCATGATCGTCGGGACCGACCGCCGCGTGCGCCGGATCAACCGCACCGCGCAGGCGATCGTGGGGCGCACCGAGGGCGAACTCGTCGACCGGCGCTGCCACCAGATGGTGTGTCCGGCCCAGGAGGACGAGTGTCCGGTGGTGGACCTCGGACACGAGGTGGATCACTCCGAGCGGGTGGCGCTCGGGGCCGACGGCTCGAGGGTCCCGATCCTCAAGACGGTGATCCCCTTCGTGTGGCAGGGCGAGGACGTACTGCTCGAGGCCTTCGTCGACATCTCGAAGCAGAAGCAGCAGGAGCGCGAACTGGCCGAGCGGGTGCGTGAACTGACCGACGCACGGGCCGCGCTGATCGAGGCCAAGAACGACGCCGAGGCGGCCCGCGATGTCGCCGAGTGTGCCAACCGCGCCAAGAGCGACTTCCTGGCGAACATGAGCCACGAGATCCGCACGCCCGTGAACGGCGTGGTCGGGATGACCGAGCTGTTGTTGCAGACCGAACTCGATGCCGACCAACGCGACTACGCCGAGGTCGCGGTGAAGAGCGCCGAGATCCTCCTCAGGGTCATCGACGACATTCTCGACTTCTCCAAGATCGAGGCAGGCCGGCTCGACCTCGAGTCCCTGGACTTCGATCCGGCCGAGCAGGTGCGCACGGTCACGCGGGTGCTGGAGTTCGCGGCTCGGGGCAAGGGACTGGAACTGACCGAGGAGATCGCCCCCGACGTACCGACGGTGGTCCGGGGCGATCCCACGCGTCTGCGGCAGGTGATCACCAATCTGGTGAACAACGCCGTGAAGTTCACCGAGCGCGGCGGGGTGACGGTCACGCTCGAGCCGTGCGCGCGGAGCGACGACGGAGTTCGTCTGCGCTTCGTCGTGCGCGACACGGGGGTCGGGATCCCCCCCGAACGCTGTGCGTCGCTGTTCGACGCCTTCGTCCAGGCGGACAGCTCGACCACCCGCCGCCACGGCGGGACCGGCCTCGGGCTGTCGATCTGCCGACAGCTCGTCCAGCTGATGAACGGCGCGATCGGTGTCGACAGCGAGCCCGGGCAGGGCTCGGAGTTCTGGTTCGAGGTCGAGTTCGGCGTCGCCGAAGGTGTTGCCGCGCCGGAGAAGGCCGCCGAACCCGCCGCTCCGGCAGTCTGAGGCCCTTTCCGGCCGATCGCACAAAACCGCACCCCACGGCCACGTTCGATCGTTGTACGATCGCACCAGGAGCGGCCGTGGGCCTCGCCGCCCCGGCCGCCGAGACAAGGAGGCCGGACATGGCTCGACGTTTCCCCACTCACGTCGTGCTGCTGCCCGTGCTGGCCGCCTGTGCGACCACGGCTCCCGTGGACGTCGACACCCGACAGGACGATGGCCGCATCGTCTACCTGGACGGGATGACGACGCGCTACGCGGTGAAGGTCGACGAGCTCCCGGCCGCCAAGCGGCCGAAGCACGACCGCCTGATCAACGCCGTCGTCGCCGGAGACGCCAGCATGACTGCCGCCGCCTCGCTGTACCGCTGCGAGAGCGTGTACACGCTCGATCTCGTCCTTCACAATCACGGAGAGACTCCGCTCGCGATCGATCGCGGGCAGATCAAGCTGTACGATCGTGACGGCGTGCCGCTCACTCCACTGCTGGACTGGGCGGACGGAATCGATCACGGATTGCGGGCCGAGCAGGCGACCATTGCCGCCTACGAGATCATCAGCGCCGAACAGCGCACGGACGGGGGTGGTGCCGCCGGCATTCAGGGCAAGGGCGACACCGGACTCGGTGTCGCCGAACCCACACCCGTGACGTCCGGATCGGCCTCGGCCTGGGACACCGATCTCAGGCTCGTGCAGCGGACCGTCACGCTGCCCGCCGTGGTGACCGTTTCGCCCGACCGCCATGCGCCCTACTGGGCCTACTGGAAGACCGAGGACGCGGAGTTCCCGTTCACGGCCACGATCCGGGTCGGAGACAAGCGCATGGTCATGCAGTTCGACGAGCCGCCACGCATGGCGCGCTGAGACGAACCGCTCGCCGCCGCCGTGTGGCCCGGCAGCCATGCGCTCGCCGGTCGCGGTTGCGGTCGCGGTGCCCGAAGTCGCAGCGCACCGGTATGTCTTCGCCGGGGGACCCCCGTCCCGGAGTGTTCCCCGGCTCACGTCATTTCCTCGATCGATCGTCGAGGACGGGTGCGTGTCTTCCTGCTCGGAATCGGCAGCCGTCGGTGGGTCAGTTCGGCATTCCGATCGCGCGCTTCCGCTGCGCGCGGATCACGAGCCACAGACTGGAGCCGATCACCATGGCGCCGCCGGGAAGGGCCCACCAGGTCGGATGCTCGCCGAAGAGCAGCAGGTCGTACACCAGCGCGAACAGGACGCCCGCATACGACGCCGACGCCACGAGCGACGCGCGTTCCACGCGGTAGGCCCGGGTCATGAGCAGTTGGCCGACGGTCGCGAAGAGGCCAACGCCGAGCACCGGCCACAGGATCGCCGCGGTGGGCAGGGTCGGAGCTCCCCCGTGACCCAGGGCGGTCCCGCCCAGCGCGAGCGGGATCATGATCAGATGGAACCAGGTGACGATCGCCGTTCCGCTGTTGTGCGGGGCCACGCGGCGTAGAGCGAGGTGCGCGCCGGCCGAGAAGACGGGGGCGCCCAGGGCGAAGAGGATCATCCACGAGCCGGCCTGCAGCTTCGGGGCAGCGAGCAGGGCACTCCCGGCGAAGCCGAAGAGCGCCGCCACGATCGCACCGCGTCCGGCGTACTCGGTACTGTCGAGGACCACGGGAGCGGCCAGGGTCACCAGGATCGGCTGCAGACGCATGACGAGTGACAGCGTGAGCAGGTCGACCTCGAGCGCGGCCACGTAGAAACAGGTCATGGCGCAGAAGCCGAGGGCGGAGCGCAGGAGCAGGGCGCCGCGTCCCGGGCCGATCGCCAGGTGCACGCCGCGTGCGGCGAGCACCAGGAGCGGCAGGGAGATCACCGCTCTCCAGAAGACGAGCTCGACCCCGGCCATCTCCTGCCGGGCGAAGCGGGCGCAGGCCACCATCGTGGTGAAGGCCAGTGAGGCCAGCACCATGAGCAGGGGGCCGGAGCCGAGCAATCGGTTCATCGGACCTCGAGCGGGTGGAGGGGGAATCCGGCCGGTCGGATCACGCGGCGTCGTCGGCCGAGGGCCCGTACACGCCTGGCACCGGGACGTCGATCAGTCGCAGGTACACGGTGAGCTGTCCGCGGTGGTGGTAGAGGTGGTTGAGAACGAAAGTCCGCAGCACCGCGGCCCGAGGAAGGGTGAAGTGGGCCTGGTCACCGGTCCGCAGCGTCCAGGGGACCATCAGGGCTTCCGGGCTGCTCGTCGACAGGGCTTCGCGGAACGCTTTCGTGTTTTCTTCGAACAGCGAGAGGAAGTCGTCGGGCGTCTTCGGGCTCTGGGGCATCACGAAGGTCGCGGTGTCGAGCTCCTCGGTCTGGAGGGTCGTCGCTCCCCAGCCCACGGTGTTCGCCACGTGCAGACACAGGTCGCCCAGAGGGAAACTCTTGTCGTGAGGACGGTACGACAGTCGATCGGCGGGGACGGCCTGCAGGACACTGCGGGTCGAGGCGAATTCCTGGTCGAGCTCGGCGACGAGGGCGTCGGTCGGCGACATGGTGAATCCTTTTGCAAGAGCCGGCTGGTTTCCGGCGGGGCCGGACGGCCGGGGATGGCGTGCGCAGTGCCCCGGCGGAGTCGTCGACGATGACCGATCCCGGCCCGGGTCGCCAGTCCGGAAGCCGCACGGGGCCCGAAGGCCGCATCTGCGTCCGGGACTCGAACCCACGCTGGCCGAAACCCGCTGTCGGGTCTATGGTTTGCCGCGAGGGAGCCGTGTGGCCGCTCCATCGATTCCGTTGCGCCGCAGCCCCCGGCGGGTTTCCCGCGGGCGCAACCCCGGCCTGGAGGCACGAGGCCTCGTCCGGGTGCGGAATCGGACCGCGTGCCGCCTGCCGTGCGTCGGATCGCGCGCTCGCCGTCTGCTCGGTCACACCTCCTGCCGTGGATCGCCGAGCGCGCCGTGAGCGCTGCTGCCGATCCGTAGTCGAGACACTCGTAGACCTGGACCGGTCCCGCTCGTGATCGAGGACCACCGCGGGGTGGTCAGCGGAGAGGGAGCCGTCGCGGTCCGCGCGGAGCGCCTGGCGGAGCTGCTCGACCGGGAGATCCTTCCCCGTCTTGAGCGCCCGAGCCGGCTGCTGGGCCCCTTCGAAGGGGACTTCCGGTCCGCGGACGGCGCGCCCGATATCGCGTGGATCTGGCCGTCCCTCGCCGAGGGACCCGATTTGCCCGAGGCCTTGCGGCCGCTCTTCGAATCCGCACTTCTCCCGCCCGAAATCCGAATCGGACTCGCATGTGCTCCCGCGCCCGACGTCGAGCGCGCATTGGCGCATCACGAGATCCCGTGGTTCGCGCGCCCGAGCCTGCAACCGCTGGCCGACGTGCCCGTTTGGCTCGTCTGGCTCGACAGCCCCTTGCAGCTGCTCGGTCTGTTGAGCGTGTTCGTCGGTGCCGGGGTCGAACCCCGCGCGCTGCGGCGCGGGAGTGTGCCGCGAGTGATCCTCAGCGGGCCGGGGGCCGAGCGGGTTCCCGAGGTCGCGGCCGTCCTGGCCGACGCCGTCCTGGCCGTCGAGTTCCTGTTCCGCGAGGGAGCGCTCTCCGGGTGCCTCGAGGCCAGGCCGGAAGCGGACGCGCAGATCGTGACGGTGCGTTCGGCACCGGACGGTCCACCCCTCGACCGAACCGGTGACGAAGTACTCCTCACCTCGCGGGGCCCGCGTCGGGACGAATCGTCGTCGTGGCTCGTGGTCGACGGGGTCGCTTCGCTGGACCGGCCGCCGCGAAACCGGCTTCCAGGGCGCGCGGACTCCTTCACCGAGCGAATCTTCGTGGGCAGTGGCTCCGCGGCCCTGCGGGAGCGTCACGGTCTGATCGACGCCGAAGCCCTGGCCACCGCCGTTGCCGAGGCCTTCGCCGAAGACGGAGGCGCGGTGCAGCTGGACTTCGTGCTCGGCCTGCCCGGCGAGGCCGAGACCGACCGAGCCTCGATCGCCCGGCTGGTCCAGGACGTCGCGGCCATCGCACCCCGGGGTGCGCGCCAGGTCCGGGTGCGGGTGGGATGCTTCGTACCCGACGATGGTCCGGCCATCGCGCCCGCGGTCGCCGCGGCGACGCTCGATCGGCTCCGGGATCAGCTACCGACCAAGCGCATGAGCGTCGAGACGGCGCCTGCGGCCCTGGCTGCCATCGAGAGCCTGTTGCGTCGCGCCGGATCGGCGGCGGCGCCGGTTCTCGAGCGCGTCCACCGGCTGGGTGGTCGACGGGCCGACAGTGACGCCGCCGTGGACCCCGCGACCTGGCGCGACGCGCTCGCCGACGGGCCGCCACTCCTCGGTGCCGAGGTCTTCCACGACGCCGCGCCCGCCGAACCCACGGGGGTCTGTGCTCCCACCGGCTTCCGGCCCCCGGTCGTCGACGCGCCGGCCGCGGACCAGACCGGGCCGTCGTCCCGATCGCGCCGTCGTCGTTCGCGTCGGAGCGGCAAGAAGAGCCGCGCCGATCGCTGGACGCGCTGGCAGGCGTTGGTCCCGCGACAGTTCGATCACCGTGTCGAGTTCGCCAAGCGCGGCCGGCTGCGGTTCCTCGGTGCCGGCGAGGTCACCGAGCTCTTCCTGCGCGCCTGTGCGCGCGCGGAAGTTCCCCTGGCCACCTCCGGGGTGGCCCAACCCCGCCCGAAGCTCAGCTTCGGCCCTTCGTTGCCCACGGGGATCGAGGGGCTGGCCGAGGTCGTCGACCTGGGTCTGGTCCACCGTGTTCCCGATCTTCTGGAGCGCCTGCGCCCCCACCTGCCGGACGACCTGCAGTTGCACCGCATGCTCTTCGTTCCCACCCACGGGAACGGCGTGGCGCTCTCCCGCGTGGCGTTGACCGAATACGAGGCACGCCTCGCTCCGTCCGTGTGGAAGGACGAGCCGGCCCGCGCGAGCAGTCGCGCGCGGCTCGAGGCCTGGAGTCGTCGGATCCGTGCGGGTGAGTCCTGCACGGACGATCCCGACGACGCGATCAATCAGCTCCGTGACGTCCGGATCTCGGGCGACCCCGACGCCGAGCAACGCCTTGCGTTCACGCTCGACGTCCGGGGCTCCGGATCCCGCTGCCGCCCGCACGACGTGTTGCGTCGTGGTCTGGAGGAAGCCGCGGTCGACGTCCGATGCATTCCCCTGCAGCGCCTTCGCCTGCTGACGATCGAGAACGACGCGGGTCGTGAACGACTCGTCACGCCGATCGAGCAGGCCGTCGGAGTCGAACGGAGACTCCGCGCGAAGGCGAAGCTCTGCGCTTGAACGAGGTCGAGACAGCCGTCATGCACAAAGAGATCGTCATCAACTCCAGTCCCAACGAAGTCCGCGTCGCGCTCCTCGAGGACAGAGACGTCGTCGAGTTCATGATGGAGCGCGCCGACCACAAGCGAGCGGTCGGCAACGTGTACAAGGGTGTGGTCACCGCCGTCCGTCCCGGTCTGCAGGCCGCCTTCGTCGACATCGGCATGGAGAAGGGGGGCTTCCTCCACGTCTCCGACCTGGTCCACGACGACCCCGTCGACGACGACGACCGCGGCCGCGGCCGCGGTCGGGGACGGGGACGCCGCCGTGAGGGCCTCCGTCCCATCGAGACCATGCTCAAGGAGGGCGACGAGATCCTGGTACAGGTGACCAAGGAGGTCATCGGCACCAAGGGTCCGCGTCTGACCGCCGACATCAGCCTGCCGGGTCGCTTCATGGTGCTCATGCCCAAGGGCGACCACGTGGGCGTGAGCCGCAAGATCGAGGACCGCAAGGAACGCGGCCGACTCAAGGGCATCCTGTCGGACCTCAAGCCCGAGGACGAAGCGGGTGCGTTCATCATCCGCACGGCCGCGATCGATCAGGACGCCAAGATGATCGAGCGGGACATGCAGTACCTGCGCGACCTCTGGAAGGAGATCCAGCACCGCGCGCACGACTCCAAGGCTCCGGCCGTGGTCCACGAGGACGTCGGCCTGATCGTCAGCCTGATCCGGGACATCTTCAAGGACGACGTCGACTCGGTGGTGGTCGACAGCAAGGAAGACCACCAGCGGCTGATGCAGTACGTGAAGACCTTCTCGCCCGACCTGCGCGACCGCATCCATTTGTACCAGGGCGATCTTCCGGTCTTCGACAAGTTCGGCATCGAGGCCGAGCTGAAGAAGAGCCTCGACAAGAAGGTCTGGATGAAGCGCGGGGGCTTCCTCGTGATCGAACAGACCGAGGCCCTGGTCGCGATCGACGTCAACACCGGCCGGTTCATCGGCAAGAAGAACCAGGCCGAGACCATCTTCAAGACGAACATGCTCGCAGCCAAGGAGATCGCGCGTCAGCTCCGTCTGCGCGACGTCGGCGGGATCATCGTCCTCGACTTCATCGACATGGACAGCGAGGACGACAAGCGCAAGGTCCTGGCCGAGCTGCGCCAGCACCTCAAGCGCGACCGCAGCCGCACGAAGACCTTCGCGGTGAGCGAACTCGGTCTGATCGAGATGAGCCGCCAGCGCGTGCAGGAATCGCTCAAGGATCGTCTGAGCGACAACTGTCCCTACTGCAACGGCTCGGGGCAGGTGTTGTCGGTCGACACCCTGGCGAACAAGGTCGAGCGCCTGCTCACCAAGCTGGGCGCCACGCGCAACGAGAAGGCGGTGCAGGTCCGCGCCAACCCGACGCTGGCGCTGCAGCTCATGTCCGAGCGCGCGAACACCGTCCAGCAGATCGAGCGGTCGACCGGGATCCAGATCGACGTGGTCGACGACGCCCGCCTGCACCGCGAGGAGTTCCAGATCGTGTCGCTGCAGCGGCGCAAGGATCTCGTGGCCGAGATCGAGAAGTCCGATCAGCGGGGAGGCGGCGGCGAGCCGCGCCGTGACCGCGCGGAGCCGGAGCGCGAGCGTGGGGGGCGCCGCCGCCGCGGCCGCGATCGTGAAGAAGAACCGGCCGCGGCCGAGAGCCGCGAGGGGCGCGAGAGCCGCGAGGGGCGCGAGAGCCGTGAAGGGCGCGAGAGCCGCGAGGGGCGCGAGAGCCGCCGTGGCCGCCGCCGCCGCCCGGAATCCGGAGCGGGCGAGCCCGAGCGCCGCGGAGACGGACGCGAAGAGTCCCGTGAACGGCCGGCGAGCCGCGAGAACGGCGAGCGTCGCCGTCGCCGGCGCCGCCGACCCGACGCGGAGACCAAGGCCGAGACTCCGGCGAGGGCCACCCGTGACACGGAAGCCGCGGCCGGGGAGCAGGCCGAGGCCACTGCCACCCCCGCCGGGGGCGAGGGACAATCGCAGCAGGAGGGTGAGCGTCCGAAGCGTCGCCGCCGCCGCGGGCGCCGCGGAGGCCGGGGGCGTCGCCGTGGAGGCCGCGGTGAGGAGATTACGGCGAGCGGGAGTGCCCCCGAGTCGCCTGCGGAGGAAGGCGTCGAGAGGCGGGCCGCGAAGGGCGAAGACGCGGTTCCGGCCGAGCGCGGAGAGACCCGCCCCGCCGAGCGTGGAGAGACGCGTCCCGCGGAGCGCGGAGAGACCCGGCCCGCGGAGCGCGGAGAGACCCGCCCCGCCGAGGCCGCGGAGGCAGGTCCAGACGTGAAGCCGTCCGAAGACGGGCCCCGCTCCGAACGCCGGACCACCCGACGGCGCCGACGGTCACGCAGCCGCCGGCCCGAGGCCGCGGCCGACGAGACGTCCAAGGAGGCTTCCGAGAGCCCGCGCACGGAGCATCCGCCCCGCGAGGAACGCCCGCGGAGCGAGGAGCGCCCGCGGCGCGAAGAACGTCCGCGGCGCGAGGATCGTGCTCCGCGTGAGGAACGCCCATCCCGTGAACGGCGGTCGCGGCGAGGCCGGGATCGTTCGCGCGAGAGCTTCGACGAGACCGAGTCCGCCCCGACGGATACCGAGGGTACGATCGACACGCGCGAGAGTTACTTGCGCCCCGTGCCCGAGACCGAGCCCTCCACGGAACCGGCCGGGAGCACCGCCGAGGACAGCGCTCCGGCCCCGCCGTCGGAGAGTCCGGAGCGTCGTGAAGAGGACGAGAGCTCTCGCGCCCCGGAGCGCGAGGAGCCGAAGCCCGCACCCGCGTCGGCCGAGGCGCCGCAGTCGCAGGAGCCGGAACCGGAGGCCGAACCCGAGAGCGAGCCCGAGGGCGAGTCCCGGGGCGAGAGCGAGTCCCAGGCCGAGGGTGAGTCCCAGGCCGAGGGTGAGGACGACCCGAGGTCCCGGCGACGCCGCCGCCGGCGTCGCACGCGAGCGGTCGGCACGCCGACCCGCATGATCGGGACCGGCAAGACGCTCGACCAGAAGAAGCGCTGATCGCTCAGTCGGGGGTCGCCTCGAACAATCCGCGCTGGGGCGGGTGGTCGTCGGACCGGTCGTCCAGCCTCGCGCGCAGCCGCACGGGGGCGACCTCTCCCAGCCGGTCGGAATGCTCCAGCGCCTCGAGGTATCCCTGGGCCCGGTCGTGGTCGGGGTTCCTGCGGACCAGCTCCTGGAAGTGCGGACCGTGATCGGGCACGAGCAGGTGCGCGATCTCGTGGTGCAGGACGGCGTCGATCAGCCACACGGGGTGACCCATCAGGTGCGCGCTGATCCGGATCCGACCCGTGCGGCCGTCGTACGTGCAGCTTCCCCACCGCTTGTGCTGCCGTCGGCTGAACCGCACCCGGAAGGGTGGGAGCTCGATTCTCGGGAACCACGCACGGCAGACCTCCAGCGAACGCTCGCACAGACCGTGGTCGTCGAACACCGACTCCCGCTGCAGTCGCTGCCACACCTGCGTGCGCAGCCGGTCGATCAGTGCGTCGAGCTCGGGGCCGCCTGCGCTCCGGGGCACGCGCGCCACGAACCGTCCGTTCTCGAGCGCCACCTCGACGGTGCGCCGGCGCCCACGGCGGATCTCGACGGTGTCCGGGAAGGGATCAGTGATGGCGTGATGCTTCACGGAGCGTCTTCAGCTCTTCCTGGGTGAGGCTGTCCATTCCATGTGCGGAGATCTTCTCGAGGATCCGGTCGATCTCCTCCTGATTCGCCTTGGCCGACTGCTGCGCGCGCTCCTGACGCTCGGTCTGCTTCCGCATGGTGCGCCGCGCACGCGATGCGCGCACCTTGCGGCCGAGGGACCCCAGTCTCCAGTCCTGCTTCAGGAAGAGGAAGCCGGTGGCCATGCCGCCCAGATGGGCGAAGTGCGCCGTGCCGCCCTGCGACCCGCTGAACGCACCGAGGAGGTCGATCGCCACGAGCACCCAGATCAGGTACTTCATCTTGATCGGGAACAGGAAGTAGATCAGCACCTGGCGGTCGGGATACATCAGCGTGTAGGCCACGAGCACGCCCAGCACCGCACCGCTGGCGCCGATGGTGGCCACCTGCGAACTCGGACCGGTGATCCAGCTCAGCAGCGCGCCGCCCACCCCGCACATCATGTAGTAGGTGAGGAAGTCCCGGCTGCCCCAACGCGCCTCGACCGACGAGCCGAACATCCACAGGATCAGCATGTTGAACAGGATGTGGAACAGTCCGCCGTGGAGGAACATGTAGGTGACCAGCTGCCACACCCGGCCGCTGGCGAAGACGTCGGCGGGGACCAGTCCGAAGATCCGATTCAGTTCGGCGCTCTCGACGCCGGGCAGCCACTCGATCACGAACACGGCCACGTTGATGATCAGCAGCTGCTTGACGACCGGCGGGAGGGGGACGCCGGGTCCGAAGCGGACACCGCCGCCACCGAAGCCGCCACCACCGCCGAAGCCGCCGGGACGGCCGAAGCCTCCGGGACGGCGGTAGGGTCCTCCTCCGGGTGGGACACGCATGGGTCGGACTCCAGGGGCGCGGTCGGATCGTCGGGGCCGTGTTGCTGACGTCGGACCGCGCGGCGAGTAGACTCTTCCGCTCCGGCGTGGACGCAGTTCCCTCGGCCGGTCCTCCATGATAATCGGCAAAGCGGGCCGCGCCCTCAACCTGGGAGTCGATTCTTGTCACCAACCACCCGCCGAGAGCGACGTTTCGTGTGTTTCGGGAGTTCGCGGGTCGGAGCCGAGTCCCCCGCCGCCCGGTCCGCGGAGACCGTGGGCCGGATCCTCGCCGAGCGCGGGATCACCGTCCTGTCCGGCGGTTACGACGGCGTCATGGACGCGGTCAGCCGCGGCGCGACCGAGGCGGGCGGTGCTGCCATCGGGGTCACCACCCCGATCTTCCCCCGGCGTGACCCCAGCCGTCATCTCACCGCCCAGTGGACCGAGCCCGACTACCTGGCGCGCCTGGCCACGCTCGTCCGTCAGGCCCATGGCTTCGTCGCGCTCCCCGGAGGGCTCGGCACCCTCTCGGAGTGGGTGACCGCCTGGGTCCTGCTGACGATCCGCCAGGCTCCCGGCCCCTTGTTCCTCTTCGAGGATCCGTGGCGGCCCGTGTTCGAAGCGATCCTCGCCGTCGACGAGGTCGATCCCGCGCACGCCGAACACGTGCACTGGCTGCGCGATGCGGCCGATCTGGCCCCGGCCCTCGACGCCGGAGTGCGCTGAACGGGGAGAGATCGACCGTGAGCCCTGGCTGTCGGGCGCGATCGCGCTAGACTCCGATCCTGCGTCGGAACCCCCTGTAGGGGTGTGCTATCCTCGTGGACATCGCCCGTCCGGATCCCGCGAGGATGTCCCCAGTCGTTTTCTGAACACAACCGGAGGAACGGTCCATGAGCCGCGAGAAGAAAGTCCTGGTGATCGGCACCGGGACCATCGGCGAACCCCTGATCGGTCTGCTCAGTGCCTACGGCAAGGAACTGGGGATCGACGAGGTCCTGTTCCACAAGCGCACGCCGCTGCTGACCGACCGCTCGAAGGTGCGCGATCTGATCCGCAAGGGCGCCAAGCTCGTGACCGACGCCGACCGCATGGATGCCTTCGAGGACCTCGAGGTCGGCACTCCGGTCATGGCCACCGAGGCCGCGCTCGAAGAAGCCAGCGTGGTGATCGACTGCACGCCCGCCGGCAACAAGATGAAGGAAGAGCTGTACAACGACTTCGCGGCCAACACCGATCTGTTCATCGCGCAGGGCAGTGAGTTCGGATTCGGCAAGATGTACGCCCGAGGGATCAACGACCGCGCCCTGATCCACGGCGAGGACAAGTTCGTCCAGGTGGTCAGTTGCAACACGCACAACATCTCGGTGTTGATCGAGACTCTGGCCCTGGGCGACGGCAAGGACAATCTCGATCACGGCCGCTTCGTCTGCATCCGCCGCTCGAACGATCTCAGTCAGGACACCGGATTCCTCCCGAGTCCCGAGGTCGGCAAGCACAAGGATCCCGAATTCGGGACGCACCACGCGCGCGATGCCTACCACCTGTTCAAGACGCTGGGCCTGGAGCTCGACCTGTTCTCGAGTGCGTTGAAGCTCAACACGCAGTACATGCACATCATCCAGTTCCACCTTCGGCTGAAGAAGAAGACCACCATGGACGCTCTGCTCGAGCGGATCCACGAGAACGACCGGGTCGCCGTCACGTACAAGAAGACGGCGAACAGCGTGTTCAGCTTCGGGCGCGACCACGGTTACTTCGGGCGGATCCTGAACCAGACGGTGATTCCTCCCGACACCCTCGCCCTGACCGAGGACGGCACCGAGGTCGTCGGCTACTGCTTCACGCCGCAGGACGGCAATTCCATCCTCAGCTCGATCGCGGCCAGCGTCTGGGCGCTCTATCCCGACGACTACGAGCAGCGGATCCAGGCGCTGCAGGAGTGGTTCTTCGACGAGGTCTGAGGCGGTCACGACCGCGCGCAGCCACCGACGACAGGGACGCGCTCACGGTTCGCCGTGGGCGCTTTCTCCGTCCTGCTCCGCTCGACTCAGTCCACGTCGAGCACGTGGGTGGGTGGTGGGGCTTCGCGCTCCTCGACGATCAGCTGCAACTCGACTGCACCCACGCGCACGTGGTCGCCGTGCTCGAGTTCGCGCACGCCGATTGCGTCGCACCCGACCTTCGTGCCGTTCGCCGAGTCGAGGTCCTCCACGTGGAAGTGCCCGGCGCGGAAGCCGATGACGGCGTGGGTCCGCGACACGGTGGCGTCGGCCAGGACCAGGTCGGCCTCCGTTCCGCGCCCGATCACGATGCGCGGACGATCCAGGGGGATCTCGGTGCCCCGATGGGGACCGCTGAGGATGACCAGGGCCGCGTGGTACCGCGCCAGGAAGACCGACAGATCGTCGGACGTGGCGGACTGCGCTGCCTCGACGGGAGTGGATCGCGTCGATCGGGACCGGTTCATGACGAGTCCTTCCTCAACGAGGAGAGCCCGTCGATCGAACTGCAGGAACGATGCCGTCGTTCAGAGCGTGCGCAGGACCGCGCGCACGGGCGACGCGTCGAGCCCCTGCCATCGTAGCGGCAGGGCGATCAACTCGTAGGGTCCGGGCTCGACGTGGGCGAGCTGCAGGTTCTCGAGGATCGCCGTTCGCGCCGGCAGGAGCGTGTGGTGCGACGGGAGCTCGCGACTGTCGACGGGGTCGATCGAAGGCGTGTCCAGACCGATCAGCCGGATCTCGTGGTCCACGAGCCAACGGGCGGCCGAAGGATCGAGCGCCACGAACTCGTCGGGGAAGCCGGTACGGGCGTCGTCGCGTGTGCGTACGAGCAGCCGCGGATAGGTGTCGACGTCGATGCTTCGAAGGTGTTCCGGCTGCAGCAGCCCTTCGCGGGGGCCGTCGACGACCCAGCACGGTCCGACGTAGCGGTCGAGCTCGACGTCTCCGATCCCCGTGGCTCCGTCCTCGAAGTGCAGGGGGGCGTCGGCGTGGGTGCCGTTGTGTGGACTCGTCACCACGCGCGACACGTTGCACGAGTCCCCGGCGGCGAGGCTCCAGGTGAATTCCCACGAGAAGGGGGTATCGCCCGGAAAGGTGCCGATCGACGGGTCCACGGGCTGGCTGATGTCGATGAGACGTCCGCGATCCACGCTCAGCTCCTCGGAACCAGCCGTTGCAGCATGCGCTGCGCCTGCACCACGTGCGGGTGCCCCTCGTCGGCGTAGCGCATCACTTCGAGGTGCGTGCGCAGGTGCGCCAGGGCTTCGTCGCGCCGGCCGAGGTCCGCCGCGATCCGCGCGGCCAGTAGGTTCATGCGCGGCAGCGTCGGGATCTCGCTCAGCGCGGCGTCCACGGTCGCGGCGGCTTCCTCGGGTCGTTCGTCCGCGAGTTGGCACCGCGCCAGCTCGTAGCGGAAGAAGGTCAGCTCGTGGGGGCCGATCGACTCGGCCTCCTCGATCGCGGTGGACAGTGCATCGATCCCTCGCGCGGGCTCGCCCTCGGCGCGTCCGAGACGGGCGCGGACCAGGGCTTCGTGCAGGCGTTCGGATTCCGCGTAGCGGGGAGAGTCGCCGATCGCGTCGTGGAGTTCCGTCGAGGTCGCGGCCAGGGGCTCGATCGATTCGCGTGCCTCGTCCAGCCGACCCAGCTCCAGGAACGCCATCGTTCGCATGAACTTCGCGAACAGCAGGAACTCGTCCGCTCGACCCTTGGCGGAATCGGCACGTGCGATGCGCGCCTTCGCTCGGGTCAGGACCGCTTCCCATCGATCCGCGCGCAGGTCGATCATCATGCGCTGCTGCGCCATCCAGTCGCTCCAACCGCGCTCTTCGAACACCGGTTCGAGCTCGTCGAGCACCCGGTGCGCACGTTCCACCTGTCCGGTCACACTCAGGACGTCGGCCAGGTGCACGCCCGCCCACACGAAGCCCGGATCGATGTCGAGGGCCCGCAGGAACTCCCGGGTCGCCTCCTCGAACTGCCCGGTGTAGAAGAAGGCCTCGCCCAGGCTGTCGTGCGGGTTGGCCTGGTCGGGGGCGTAGAAGGCGTAGCGCTGGAAACTCTGGACGGCCTTCTCGTACTCGCCCATGCCGAGGTAGATGTAGCCCTTCTTGTTGTGGATGTCGACGGCCTCGGGATCGAGCTCCAGGGCGCGTTCGAAGGCGGTCAGGGCCTTCCGGTACTCGCCCCGCTGCCGGGCCTGCTCGCCGAGCAGCCGGAGCACCCACGGGTGTTCGGGGTGGGTCTCGGCCAGCTCCGCGGTGATCTCACGAACCCGCTCCGGCCGATCGGTGTAGCGGGCGTGCGTGCGTTCGATCCACATACGCTCGATCTCCGACACCCCCGCGCTCAGGTCGACCGCGCGCTCGAGGTGCCGCTGGGCGTCGTCGCGTCGCCCGAGTTGCCACAGCACTCCGGAGAGCTGCAGGTGCGCCATGGCGAAGGTCGAGTCGGCCTCGACGGCGGCTTCGAAGGCCGCGGCCGCGGGCTCGAGGGCGTAGCGTTCGACGTATCCCTCGCCCTCCTGGTAGGACTCGTAGGCGACTTCGGAGGTGGTCGTGACCTCACGGGGAGCGTCGCCGAGCCACGTGCTCGCGCCCCAGACGCCGGCGGCGATCAGGGCGATCGTTCCGGCCACGATGATCAGGCCTCGTGTCATGCGAATCCTCCTGCGGAGTTCGTGGTCGCTCCGCTCCGGTCGTCTACGAGTCTCTTCACGTTCTGGTTGCCTCGGCGTGTATTCGCTCGTCGGCGGGTTCCCGACCGATTCCGTCACCCAGACGACGGACCACGATCAGGGTCATGTCGTCGGCGGCCGCGCCGTCGGCGTAGTCGTCGACGGCGCTCCGGATGCAGTCGACGATGGTTCCCGAGTCCTGCCCGTGGCACTGCTCGACCACCCGTTGCAGGCCCTCTTCGCCGAAGAATTCCCCGGTCGCATCGGCCGCCTCGGTGATGCCATCGGTGAACAGCACCAGGGTGTCGCCGGGCTCGAGGTCGACGGTGGCCTCGTCGTAGACCATGTCTGGAAAGGCTCCGAGCGGGGTGGCGCCGACGTCGAGCCAATGGATCCGACCGTCGGCGCGACGCAACAGGGGTGGATTGTGCCCAGCGTTGCTGTAGGTCAGACGCCCGCCCTCGGGGTCGAGCGTGGCCATGAAGGCGGTGGCGAATCGCTCGGGGTCGGTGCTCTCGTACAGCGAGGTGTTCACCGCCCCGAAGATCGAACCCGGCCCCGAGGCGTGGCGCACCAGCGCGCGGATCGAGGCCTGCAGGTTGCTGGCGAGCAGCGAGGCCGGCAGCCCCTTGCCCGAGACGTCGGCGATCACGAGCCCGCACTGATCGCCGGCGGTCAGGAAGTCGAAGTAGTCGCCGCTGACCTGGGCCGACGCGTGGTTCAGGGCCGACAGATCGAAGCCGGTGAGTTCGGGCACGGTGGCCGGCAGCAGACGCTGCTGGATCGACCGCGCGACCTCGAGCTCCTCTTCGAGGCGCTGGCGCTCGATCGCCTCTCGGTACAGGCGCGTGTTCTCGACCTGCACGCCCATCTGTCCGGCCACGATCTGCAGCACCTCGAGTTCGGCGCCGTCGTAGGCGACCTCGCTGCGCTTCGGTCCCAGGGCGAGCCCTCCGACCAGGCGTTCTCCGGCAAAGGCCGGCACCAGGATCTCGAGACCGGTCTCGCGGAGGTGCTCGACCTCGCGCTCGAGGTCCTCGCGTTGGCGCTGCCGCTCGGGGTCGGCCCCGCGCTGGAGGCGGGCGAGCTCGCCGGCCACCACTTCGGGTGTCACCGTCGCGCCTCGTCGTCGCACGAGTCGCGTCATGCGGGGCAGGGCCACGGTCTCGTCGGACTCGTCGTGGATCAGCGCCCCGTCGGGGCACTCCAGGAACTCGAAACGAGTGGGGTGGAGCAGACCGCCCACGCGCGCACGCACCAGCGTGACCAGGGTCGAGGTCTCGAGCGTGTGCGGGATCGCCTTGGCCAGGTCCTGCAGCGCCTGCTGCAGGTCGTGCTTCTCACGAAAGAACCGCCGTTCGAGGAAACCCTGGATCCGCTCGCGGGCGGGGGCGAAGGCGGCCGCGATCAGCAGCGTGGCGATGATCGCGACCAGCTGACTGTTCTGGCCGCTCAGGTCGAGCACGACGTTGCCGACGAGCACCACCAGCACGAAGTAGGCGCCGACCACCAGCCCGGTGAGCACCGCGTAGATCAGCGACCGGCGGATGAACACCTCGATGTCCATCAGCCGGTAGCGTGCGATCGTGTACCCGAAACTCACCGGGACCAGCACCATGGGGATCGCGCCGAGCAGGGCCAGGTCCTCGCGACCCAGGAGCTTGCCCAGGGCGATGTTGAACACCAGGAAGGGAAGTGTTCCCAGAACGGTTCCGAGGGTCAGGAACTTCACCCGCTGGCGCAGCGCCGAGTCCTGGCTCGACAGGTAGATCGACACCAGGCTCGCCAGGCCTGCCGTGAAGTAGAAGCCCAGGGTCATCTGTTCGACCGGCCCGATCGAGGCCATCTGTCGCTCGAAGAACTGATCGTAGGTGAACGACAGGTAGTACAGCACCGGGACCAGGTAGAGCGCGGGAGCGACCCATCGATTGCGGTCGAGGACGGTGCGTCGTTTCGGGAAGACCAGGAAGAAGTGCAGGAACAGCGGTGGCACCATGAGGCTCGCGAAGGTGCCCGCGTTCTGCACGAAGGTGTCGGACCAGTAGTAGATGCTACTGCGGTCGCTGGCCGAGAAGAAGTACACCAGGAACAACGTACACAGCAGGTAGAACAGCCGGGCCTGCACGAGCACGGGGTTGCGCCAGAAGACGTAGGCGCCGGCGAGCAGGTAGATCAGCCCCAGCCCGCAGTACACCAGATAGGTGGTCACGTCGGTGATGCGCGTGCTGCCGAGTTCGATGTCGGCCGTGAGGACCTCGCCCCCCCGGCGCACCAGATAGGGCACCACCTCGCCCACGTCCCGGCTCTGCAGCAGGCCCGAGGCGTGCCGCGGATCGCGGATCGCCTGCCGGTCGATGCCTTCGATCACGTCGCCCGCTCGGAGCCCGGCGCGGTGGGCAGGGCCGTCGTCCACCACGTCCATCACGCGGATCTGCTCGCCACCGAGTCGCCAGAGCGCTCCGTCGGTCGGTCTCGATCGCGTGGCGTCGTAGGCGCTGAACGAGGCCACGAGCAGCGTGAAGACACCCCACGCGACGAGCAGGTTGCGGGTCGTGGTCGGTTTCGTCATGGTCCCGGTGCGCACTGCGGTCGGACTCCGCCCCTCTGCGGCGCGACGGCCGCGCGGGTGGGCCGGTCCTCCGCCAGGGTCCGACCCATTATCGCGATGGGTCCGGGGGATGGAAAGGGAACTGTTCCACGTCGGGTGATCCCTACGTATCCGGGGCCGGTCCTGTTGCCCGGCTGCCGATGGGGCGCTAGCCTGGACATTCCGTGCCACCCTCCGGAGGAACGTCCCGGTGTCGGATTCCGACTGGCGCTCCCGCCTCGTCTCACTGCTCGAACCGGTCGGCGCCCGTGTCGTCGAGGCCTACGGCCGTACCGGACCGCTCCGCTACAAGGTCGGGCGCGAGGCCGTGACCCACGTCGACGCCGAGATCGAGTCCTTCCTCGCCGCCCGGATTCACTCCGAATTCCCCGATCACGCCATCGTGGGCGAGGAACACGGCCGCAGTGGTCCGGAGGGGGCCGCGTTCGAGTGGCACGTCGACCCCGTGGATGGGACGCTCAACTACGCCCTGGGGTTACCGGTGTTCAGCGTGGCCGTGGCCGTGGTGCACGACGGGGTCATCGAGGCGGGGGCAGTGGTCGACCCGTTGCGCGGGGATCTGTACGTGGCGGCGCGCGGCGAGGGGGCCTGGAGGGGCGACGAGCGCCTCGTCGTCAGCGACCGGAGCACCCTTCGCGAGGCCATCGCCAGCTTCCAGTCGTCGCGGCAGGGCCGCTTCGTGCGCGACGCGGAGATCCTCCAGCGGGTGTTCTCGTCGATCTCGAAGGTCCGGCGTCTGGGGAGCGTCGCCCTGGAGCTGGCCTTCGTCGCCGACGGCCGTCTCGACCTGCTGCTGGCCAGCAAGCACCGGCCGCAGAACCTGTACGACGTGGCCGCCGGGATGCTGCTGGTGGAGGAAGCCGGGGGGGCCGTCACCGACGGACGGGGCGCTCCCTTCCGCGAAGGGGCCAACGAACTCGTGGTGAGCAACGGCCACGTACACGCGGCCGCCCTCGAGCTGGTCCGCCCGTCGGAGGGAGGCGGGTCGTGAGCCGGGCCCGCATCGCACTCCTGGCCGTGGCGCTCGCCGCGGTGCTCGTGCGGGTGTGGGTGGTCCTCGATGCCGGGGACGCCCCTTTCTGGACGGTTCCGATCGTCGACGAGATCGCCTACATGCAGATGAGCGAGCGCGTGGTCCTGGGCCAGGATCCGCCGCACGGTGCCTACTACATGACCCCGGGCTACGCCTGGTTCCTGGCGGCGTTGGTCGCGATGGGAGCCCAGCTGCCGGCCGTGAAGTCGGTCCAGCTCGCGCTCGGTGTCCTGAACGCAGTGCTGGTCTTCGCTCTGGCCCGTCGCTTCTTCGACACGCGTGTCGGAGTGGTCGCGGGACTGCTGTGGGCAGTGGCGCCCACGGTGTTGCTGCACGAGATCCTGATCCTGAAGCCGACGCTGACGGTGTTCCTGGCGCTGCTCGCCCTCTGGCTGGTGGCGCGCGAGGGCGCCGGGCGGCTCGCCTGGGGGGTCGCCGGTCTGCTGCTCGGGGCGGCGGCCACGGTTCGAGGCGAGATGCTGGTGGTGGGTCTGGCTCTCGTCGTCGGGGCTCTGTTGGCGGCCCGTCGTGGGATCCGCCTCGCACCGGCCGGAGGCGCCGCTCCGCTCGTCGGTCTGGTCGCGATCCTCGCGGTGGTCGCCGTGCCCACCGCGCAGAACCATGCGCGCGGCGGCGGGCTGGTGGTGATCGCCTACAGCGGCGGTCCGAACTTCTACATCGGCAACCACGAAAGGGCCGACGGCAGCTACCTCCCGCTTCGGCCCGGACGCAGCGACGCGATGGTCGAGGAGGACGACGCCGTGCGGCTCGCGCGTGAGCAGTCCCCGCTCGCGCTCGACGCGGCCGGGGTGTCGCGCTTCTGGTGGCGTCAGGGGCTCGACTGGTGGGCACGCGAGCCCGCCGATGCCTTCGTGCTCACGGTGAAGAAGGCCGTGCTCCTGTGGGGCGCGTGGGAGGGCAACGACGTCCACTCGCTACCGATCGCCGGACGCTGGATCACTGCCCTGCACAATCCGCTGGTGCGTCCGTGGTTGATCTTCCCGCTGGCGCTGGCGGGCCTGGTGTTCCTGCGACCGTGGCGGCGAGGCTGGCCGCTGGTGGTGTTCCTGCTGGCCAGTTGGATCTCGTTGATCCCGTTCTTCGTGTTCGAGCGCTTCCGGATCCCCATGATGGCGGCAGCCACCGTCCTGGCGGCAGCGGTGGTGGTGCGGGCGTTCGATGCGTGGCGCGAGGGTCGCCGGCAGACGGTGATCGCAGGGGTCCTCGCCACGGGGGCGGCGGCCGGATTGCTGGCGCTGCCGTCGGTTCCGCGCGACGAATCGGCCCTGCACGTCAACGTGGGCTCGATGCTCTTGCAGCAGAGCCGATGGGAGGAGGCCCTGCGCGAGTTCGACGCGGTACGGCGCGATGCTCCGGGCGCGAAGCGGGTCGAGATCAACCGGGCCACGGCCCTCGACCGGCTCGGACGCCACCAGGAGGCTCTGCGCGCGCTGGCGACGGCCATGGAGGCCCTCTACGCCGAAGCGCGCGGGACGGGCCGGCCACCGGTCGAGGAGCTGACGTACTGCCACGAGCTGGCCGGCGACATCGAACGTCGACGCGGGCGGCTGGACGAGGCCGCCCGGCAGTACGAGGCCGCGCTGGGGCTGGCGCCCGGCCATCCGCGGGTGCGGCAGAAGCTCGGTGCACTGCGTCGCGGGCCGTGAGCTTGCCCCGGGCCCGTTCGCCCGGGTAGCCTTCGATCGTCGCCTTCCCCTTCCGGAGCGTTCCATGCGCATCTCGGTGCCGTGCCTCGTCCTCGTCGCAGTGTTCGCGGCATGCCCGGCCACGGCCGCGGACACGTGGACGGGTGGGGGGCCCGATCTGGCCTGGGT
>Ga0102937_1000120_pt1 | contig 31884 bp, 64 predicted proteins | sample SalPonR2_B_D1_MG_FD_78213 | JGI IMG/M metagenome (GOLD analysis project Ga0102937, IMG submission 78213) | Salt pond soil microbial communities from South San Francisco under conditions of wetland restoration - Salt Pond MetaG R2_B_D1_MG | ecosystem: Environmental > Aquatic > Marine > Intertidal... | reverse complement strand
TGCGCAAATGAAAAATAGAGGCAAGAACACACCTAGGTTTAAAGACAATCCGTTAGAAGAGAGATATGCAAAGGCTTGGGAATCTATAAATACAGATAGAAACTCTACCCTAGAGTATATCCTTGCTAGAGACATTAACAAGCCGCAGCAAGGGGAAGTGTCTAAAAGAGACCGAGAGGTAGCGGCTTCGGTAATACAGTGGTTGGGATCTCCTGTAGGAAATAGTTTTGTTAGAGAGGTATTAGAACGGTCTTCGTAACCCTCATTCTTTGCTAATGTATGCCCTCGTAGCTCAGCGGAAGAGCAACGGCCTTCTAAGCCGTAGGTCAGAGGTTCGAATCCTCTCGGGGGTACCACTTTTGAAAGCTTATAAGATGCCTTATATAAAAATAACAGATTGCAGTGAATGCGGAGATTGTCAAATAAGTCAGGATTATACCTCAGACTCGTTTGAGAGGTGTGAGAAATGGCTTTGTAAAAAGGATAATAAGTATATAGTGCGGTATAAGGATTGGTATGAAAAGAAACCCACAGTCCCTGTCTGGTGCCCTAGAGCACGGAGGTCAAAAAATGGCAAGAATAAAAAATCTTGAGCCGTTATGTTTTGGGTCTTCGAGCCCCATAAAAAGAACTGAATTTGAATACACTAAAAGCGGCGTTAAGATTACCTGTGAGAGCCAATTTAAGGATAATGGGGTCGGTCTAGGTCCTTTAAAAGAGGTCTCCGCTCATATTATTTATGCGGACCATTGTAGAAAGATAGCTGAATGGTTTAATAATGCTGCGAAAATAATGGACCAAGAGTTTGAAAAAGCAAATAAGGGCAAGAAATGGCTATAATTAAGGGACCCAACCTGAACGAAGGTTTAAATAGAAATATGGATACTTTTCCAAAAAAGAATGTGAAAATAAGTCCCGTGGAAGCAGACTCCGACAATCTCTCAAGCTCACTTGAGAGCCGAAAAGGTATTTATCCGGAGTTTGCTACGAGCGAAAACGGGACACTCACAACTTCTAGTAGCGTGATATCCTATTTTAATGTTGTGCCTTCTACTATCTTTGGTGATATATGCTCCAAGTCCGAGTACCAAAAGAAAACACTTAAAACAATAGATGATAAATCATTAGAAGATATGGCTTTGTTGGTGAATGACGAAGACCCTATAGTCCGTAAATTAGCGGAGTTAAGAATATCTGCGGGGAGGTAGGCTTTTTTTTCATGTAAGAAATTGTAGCAACTCTTACAAGAGCATAAACAACATATCTTAATCTTAATAATCTTTTTATAGATAAGCACTCACGACAGAGCTGTTTTTGTTATTATTCCCACAAAGGAGTTTTAAAGTGAGTGACAAGCAAGGTACTAGGCGGTATTTTATGAGCCACGTCATGGAAATATCAAGCGCCAAGTTAGTTGACGATGATAATTCCTTCGTAGAGTTGCGCTATGAAGGAAATGAGCAAGATTGTGTCTTAGTGGTGGAAGAGATGGAAAAAGCTGCGAAACGAGCTATCAGGAAACTAAGCAGAAAAAAGAGATAGGACTTGCTAAAATGATATACGATAAAATAATGCGATAGTAGCTCAGTTGGCTAGAGTACCTGCATGCCAAGCAGGAGGTCCCGAGTTCGAGTCTCGGCTATCGCACCATCGAAGGATAAACATCAAATGAGGGAAAACATAATAGGACTCTGTAAACTACTCTTTGAATTGGTAGGCATTATTGCTATGGCTCTTATTGTTTATGGGGCCTTATTATGAGAGAGGTGGAAGAAGGCCTCATAGGAAAGGCTAAAGACCGTCAGTTTACTCATAAGCAGGAGTATGCTCTAGAAAAAGTAAAAGTATCTGAAGAAATAGTGGATTTATTTTTTAAAGATTACTCTTCTCAGACAGAGGAAGGCATAAAGTATCTAAAAGAAAAAATAAAAGCCTTCACAGAGAGCTATAATGAAGGTTATATTGATATACTCGCTCTCAAAAGCGCCTTAGAAGAGCGTCCATACGTTATTAAAGACTCTTATATGAATCTATTTGTAGTTGACTTTGTTAAGGCTCTAACAGGAAAGACTGAAGAACTACCTTTACTTATTAATAGCCCTAGCAGTTTTGTAAGGGCTGTAGTAGAAATAAAGCTAAAGTATGGGGACGATTTATAAATTCTTGGAATTTGATAATAAGCGGGCGTAGCTCAATTGGTAGAGCGCTACCCTTCCGAGGTAGTTGTTGTGGGTTCGAGTCCCACCGCCCGCTCCAATTTTTATTGAAGGCATAAGGAGCTTGAAGATAAAAAAGGACACAGCCCTTAAATATTTTGGAATAGGTACTCTGTTTCTATGATATATACTATAGGTCATATTGAAAGCTACGAGCAATACTTCAAAGAGCAAGGAATCCCTAAGAAAAAAGGTAGAACTAAAGACTATCCTGGAGGTTCTGTTTGGAGAACCGCTAAAGAAGCTCAAAATAATTGTCCTGTAGACTACAGCGTCTACGGCATATTAGCTGATTGGGAAATAGATACCGTCCCCAATAAAACTGAGACATACAATGACTTGTTGTACGATAAAGAGCTCGTTAGAATAATCTCTTAATTCTTTAAGCGGGAATAGCTCAGTGGTAGAGCCCTTGCTTCCCAAGCAAGCTGTCGCGGGTTCGAGTCCCTTTTCCCGCTCCAAGGAGAGATTATGAGTAAACCAAAAAAGTCTGAAGGCTATACAAGAAAAGACCGACCGGACGGTGTAGATTTTTCTTTATTTTTTGCTTTGTTATTGTTAACATCTTGTATTTTTCTGCAGTGCTCTTCTAAAAATGTTATTAATAAAGAAGAATCTATCGATAAGCCTGTAGTTATAAACTCTTGTGAGAGTCTTAGTATAGCTAAATCTTTAGAGTATTCCGGGGAATTTTCTTCAGACGGAACAGGTATAGAGGAAATAGGGCCTGTACATATAAAGTCCTCTAAGGGCTTTCTGGCGACTCACGGCACTATAGATGATTCCTTGCTTTTTTACTCCAATGATAGGGTTGACCCAAGAGAGAGTCTATTATCTCAGGTAAAAAAAGGAGTTATCTCGACCTCTGTGCCGACTACAATGATTGAAGGAAAATCTTATATAGCTCACCTCCGCATAGGCGATAAGGTAAGCCCGAGTCTCACGGAAGGTTTAGCTAACCCAGAGGTTGCTAGTATTGAAGTTAGTGCTACGATGAAAGCCACACTCACTGCAGGTAAAAATATCGAGATCGATAGTAGCTACAGCTCAAGCACGCAACTTAGGAAGATAGGGAAGCCTACCGAATGGAAATGGGGCCTGAGGCCTGTTAAATCCGGTAAACACAAGCTTAAACTTAGAATAATATGCGTCCTAAAGAGAAAGGGTTTTACGGACGAAACATACGACCTTAAGACATACGAAAAAGAATTATTTGTACAAGTAGACCCTTGGTATAGAATAAAAAACATACTGAGAAGGTATTGGGCGGTAATAGGGGGTATGCTTTTTAGCTCTAGTGCTGTAGGTTGGTTGTTTAGAAAAATACTCAAAAAATATAAAAAGCCCCGTTAGCTCATCAGGATAGAGCGCAAATTTCCTAAATTTGAGGTAGGAGGTTCGAGTCCTCCACGGGGTATTTTCCCTCCATGTTTTATTTTCCCCTTGCAAAAAAGTATATTATTAGTGTTAGCAGGCTGTCTGGTGAGAGGAGGGGCCGGTGAGGGTGGGTGTCTGTGTCTCAAATCCGACTTAGCGTAGGTTCAAATCCAACCAGGGATGTTTATTAAGGAGTAGTAATGGAAAAGAAAAAATTTAAGGTCATCAGCAACGTACAGTCTTTGCTCCCCTCACAATTTGACGAATACGAACAGGTTAAAACAGATTTAAGAAAATATGGTTTTGTCATTAACGACGAAACAAACGAGATCCAAGACCCTTCTGACCCGGTAGAGCTGACCTGGGATCAGGTGATAAAGTTAGACCTTGAATTTTATCCTATTGTTGACTACAGAAGGATGGAAATAGAATTTAGATTAAAATAGAAAAACCTTAAACAGAACATAAGTGCCGGTAATTCAGTTGGTTAGAATGGCAGACTCATAATCTGTTTGTCGTAGGTTCAAGTCCTACCCGGCACAAATTTTTATTATGAGTTTAAAAAAGAAAGCTTTACTGAAAATTGCTGACAAAGGTTATTATTTTGATAGAGATAATAATTTAAGAAATCCCAAAGGAAAACCCTTAATTTATAAATATATTAATGGATACCCTGCTATAAGCGTAAACCTAAAAGGGAAAAACAGAAGAAAATTTGTGCTAGTAACTTTGCACAGACTAAAGGCTTATTTTAAGTATGGAGATAAAATATTCCAGCCCGGGATAGAAGTAAGACACCTAAATGGGAATAAACTAGATTGGTCCGATAAGAATATAGCTATAGGAACTTCATCGGATAACAAACAGGACATAAAGCCTGAGCTAAGACGTAAATACGCTAAAAACGCAGCGAAAAAAGTAAGAAAGTTTTCAGACAAAGAGGCAAAAGAAATTAGAAAAAAGCGGGCAGAAGGAGTGAAGTATAAAGAACTTTGTGAAGAATACGGAGTATCTAAATCAACTATATCGTATATAATAAACAACGTCTACTATAAGATAGAGGAGAAATAATGTTTTCATTAACTGATGAACAGGAAGAAAAGGTAAAAGAGTGGGAGGATACCCATGAGTGTACTTTGGGGGGGATCCTATTTTCCCGGGGCATAAAAAAGTAGGAGCAATAGGTGGAGAGCTTACATATATGTTTACTCCTACTGGACTAGGCGTTATAGAGAAGGTAAGATGTACTTGTGAGTCGGAAATCGATGCCTCGGATTACAATTGGTTATGACTACAATAGAAGATATTATAAGAGAACCGGAATTTGACCATCGCGATAGATGCTATGTTTATCCAGGCGGCAAGAGAGTGCCTGAGATAAAACACTTCGCTATAATGCAGAATTTTAAGAGGTTAGGTGAAGAGAGTGCCAAAAAATCTAACTTAGAGCTAGAACTTAAGGCACTTGAAGCTAACATATATATGAGTGAGATGTTTTCTTGTCAGTCTCCTAGCGTAGCTATATCGAGAACTTGTAAGAGAGTGAGAGGTCGTAGCATATAAAATAAAAAGCCCGCTAGCAATAGGTTTTGCGCTGGGGAGCTTACACTAAACAGGACGATAGTTTTTTGTACACGATCTGTAATACAGCTGGTACAGGTTTCTTGGAAAGCTAACCAGAGGACCTGGGTTAAAATCCCAGGGCGGGTTCATTCTAATTTTTTAGGCGTAGGTATATGAAGATCGCAAGTAGTGATGTAGAAAACATCCGAAAAGTAATTAAGCAGCAGTTTTTAGTAGATAAAAGTGGTGAGCACATTTTTTACGATATGTGCTTTTGCTTATGCGCCCCTCAAACAACCTTCAAGAGCAATAGACTTGTAAATGCCCGCCTTGTTGAAAGAGATTTTTACCACAAGCCCATACCCTTAGAGCAACTTGAAGAAGTTTGCACAGAGGTCCGGTTCAAAAGGAACAAAGCCCGAAATTTATTTGAAGCCAGGGAAAAGTACTCTGATATAGTAAATAGGATGTTTGACCCTATTTATTCCTCCGAAGAAAAAAGAGACTGGATAGTAAAAAATATACGCGGTTTTGGTATGAAAACTTCTAGCCACTTCCTCCGCAACTTAGGTAATATGAATTTAGCTATAATCGATACACACATTCTTAAGTATCTTAATGAAAAGCTTCCGAACAACAAAAAGGATTATTTAAGAATAGAGAAAAATTTTCGAAGGAAGGCCAAGAAAGAGGGTCTAACACCGGCAGAGTTGGACGGTATTATCTGGAAAGTATACTCAAAAACATCCTGGGAAGATTTTATTTATTGATTGCAAAAAAGTATATTAGTAGAAAAGGACTCCGTATGGACACTATAAAATTTGAAAAATGGGTAAAATCAAACTACGCAGGAAAAGTAATGTTCGAGCCTCCAGAAGATTTAGACCCTGAAAAAATTTTTATTTAGCATTACCTGACGGCAAGCATTACGGACCCATTAAATTTGAAGATACGCCAGAGGAATTCAAATAAACCTAACAGGAACCTCCAGGACATGAAAGAGATATTACGCCTGGGTCCGAGATTCAAACAAGGAGCTAGAAAATGATAGGAGATGTAGTAGTGAAGACATGCACTTGTTGCGGAGCTAAGACCGCACACTTAATAGGCTCTCGTCTAGTGTCATCGATTGGCGCGGACGGCAGACATGGCGAGTTTATAGATTATCTAAGCGCTCCTCAAGCGCCTTGCGGCTGCATAAACCCAAAAGAATTCTTCATGGAGAGTTATGGTGGCAACTAAAAAAAAGGGAAGAGATAAAAGACCTTGTCCTCGATGCGGCGGCAGAAAGTTTCTTATAAACCCTGTAACATATATAAACGAGGAATGTTTTAGATGCTTCGGGACAGGAAGAACGAAAGAAGGTAAGAATGCCTAGTTGTAAGAGATGTGATAAAAAATTTCATGCTTGTTCTTCTTGTGGTTTAGGAAATGACTATGAGTATTATTATTGCTCTGATAAGTGCTGGGAAGAGTCTGAAGAGTACTCCGGTCACGCAAAAAGAGTTAATAAAATTCTTGACAGTCTCCCCCGAGATCATTGGGAAATATTAAGAGACGTCATGGGGGACGATGATATTTATGATATCTTTGAAAAAATTTATCAGGCAAGAAAAGAATCTTTTACGAAAAACCCCAACGATATTGCGTGAGAACTAAAAAAGGGAAACGACTAAAGAAGCTTATATAACATACCACATAACAAAAGGAGCTGTGTATGTCTAACACAATACCGAATGAGTTAAAAGACCTCGTACTGCCTGCTATAGAGCAGCAAGTGCAAACTAAAATTGAGGAGGCCTTTAAATTAGCCCTTTTTGCTGAAGATGCTTCTTTAGTGCAAAAGGCCTATGATAAGGTTGAGGAAGCTTTTTTAAATGAGGCCGTGACTCCCGACAGTAGATTAGAGTCTCTTAACGATACTCCTGAAGTTATTGCTGCCAGGAATCTCATCCCCTCTACCTCAACAGAAGAAGGTTTTAATCTGGTAACAGGAAATAGTAAAGAGGAGGTCACAAACATACGTAAAAAGGCCCTTAATAACAGACCTAAACGAAAGTGCAAAAAAAGAGGGCGTCAAAAGTCATCCTCTTACAAAGGGGTGTCTTTCGACAAAAACCTTAAAAAATGGAGGGCTCGAATAACAGTTAGAAATAAGCCTATCATGATCGGTCTATTTGAGGATGAGGTTGTAGCGGCTAAGGCTTACGACAAAACTAAATTTAAATATTCTGGGGATATACACGGATTAAATTTTCCTAACGAATTTATTTGATCTTTAATCCGGAAAATAGTATATTACCTAAGAACGCTAACAAGTGAAGCGAACATCTAAAAAAGATGGACCGATCCAGACGGCCTAGGCCTATAAAAAGGGATCTGGATGGGTAACAAGGAGACTTATAATGGCAACAGCCCTGTTTAAGGTACGCAAAGTGGTTAAACGCCGTGACATCACGAGCCCCGGGGAGTTTTGCGTTTAAATTTAAGTCTCATTTGCAACAAAAGGTCCCCGAGCAAAAGTTCGGGGACCTTTTTTGTTTTGAGGGCTCTGAGTAGGTAACTAAGAGCCCTAACGCTTTTATAAAAAGCACAAAGTTTAATAGTAAAGTCTATTGTGTGTTGTATAGAGTAATAATATACTAAGGAAGAATAAAAAACGGTTAGTAACTCAGTTGGTAGAGTACGATACTTTTAATATCGGAGTCGAGGGTTCGAGTCCCTCCTAACCGACCAAAAAAGTCCCCATAGCTTAATAGAATAAAGCATCCGGCTACGGACCGGAAGAGTGAGGGTTTGAGTCCTTCTGGGGATACCATTTTATTTTTTATGCGCTAAAAAGTATATTGTATAGATGGGACGCGAGTATTCTTTATCACCTACTCCTTGTGAAGTAGACGTGGAGATTCATAAACTTGTTGTAATGGCTGACTTCGCTTGTACTGGGCTTTGGGTCCCAAACAGAGAGTTTGTAGTTGGGGGCGGTAGGCTGCACACCGAAGCACTTAAGATGCCTCCCGAGCTAAAGCAAGAACTAAGAGATTGGGTTTTTTACTATGAAGACCTATGGACCAATCAATTCTCCGACTTAATAGAAGAAAAAGTTCCACGATTTAATTTATGGGGCAAAGAGATAGCAAAGAAGATTAAAAGCTTATGCCCAAACAAAGAAGTTTGGTACTGCCACCAGGATGAAAACTACAACAGGTACAGTAAAGAAGATTCTAAAAGATATTGTGTGGTGACGAGAAAATCAGACGACATAACACTCGGAATCTCTCTCATAAATACCGTAGAGCTAATGGGGGTAGAGCAAAACTGTTACTATCCTGTTATAGAAGACCTACCTAGTGTAGGAGATGTGTTTATACCCAAAGAAAGTTAGTAAAAAGGGCGATTAGCTCAGCTGGTATAGAGCGCTTGCCTTACCGAGCACATACGGGTTGTGTTCTCGGTAAGCAAGGGGTCGTAGGTTCGAATCCTACATCGCCCACCATTTTTTATATAGAAAATATATGTGGCGTAGGAGAATAATACTGTAAAACAGAGTAAGTAGTTTATAGAAAAGCACGCTGATCGAATCGACGATGGTAAGTGCTCAGTATCTGCCAAACCGCCTTTCGGCGTGGGTGCGGTCGATTAGCGTATGGTCCGGATGACTGCGGACGGGAGTCGGGTGGGGAATCTGACAGGCGTGCTTGTGTACTGTGGTGAATCATTCTTCAAAACACAGGTTGCAAAAGTTAGGGCGTATAGACCGCCAGGAATTCAGGGCTGTAAGATTAGAAGAAAAAATAAAAGAAGCCTAACAAAGGGTTGTAAAAAAGAGTGATAGAAGAATCAATAAAATTGGCGTTAGCCCTAGGTAGATACTCCTCACAAGAGGTCAGTAAGCTCAGAAGTCTGCATCCTATAACACACACAGAATACGGGCAGATAATACTCGATGATAGGTCTTACGTCCTCTACCTATGTGAGGACCGTTCCTTAAGACTATTCTCAGAGGTGCTGCTCTATCCTTTAGAGGACTTACCCTTAATAATAAACAACGACTACTGGGGAGCCGCTAAGCAAATATTAAAGTGGAGAATAGAGATAGGGAAATAAAAATATACTTATATCTCGATAAAGCCTTAATACCAATATTAACAAAGCGTAAGGGGGTCTTGTTTTGAAAGTACTTAAAAAAGGGACTGGGCAAAAAGGATGGGCAAAAAAATTTACTTGTACTGGCTACGGTAATGGAGAAGGAGGCTGTGGGGCTGTTTTACTCATAGAAGAAGCAGACCTATTTAAACAACGAAGTATCTTGGGTGGTACTACAGATTATGTAAGCTTCGAATGCTGTGAGTGCGGTGTAGGTACTGATGTGTGGAATAGCGAAAGGCCTCCACTCACAAACGGCTTATCGTATGAAGTAGCAAGCAGAATTACCCGGGGAAGGCCTGAAGAGTCTAAGGAGTACAAATGTATAAAAGAGGCGGATTAGACGGACTATCCGAAGAACTTGTAGAAAAAGCCTTCATGGATGGATACATGATAGGCTCCCCTACAGAAACTGTCATACGGCATGCCCGGGAAAGAGGAGATTGGGCTAGTGTTCCCGACAGGTGCAAGCCAGGAGGGCTCATTAAGAGACTCCCCAAAAAAGATAGAGAAAGATTAAAAGACTTAACAGCTAAACATTTTAATCATAGACAATATTAACTGCGCCTGTAACTCAGCGGTTAGAGTTGCTGCCTCTTAAGCAGCGGGTCGAAAGTTCGAATCTTTCCAGGCGTATATTTTTTGTAGGTGTAAATAAACCGCCGACTATATTATAGGAGATTTTACTATGACAGCGCTAACAGGATGGTTTTTTCTTTATCGTGGTAACGGGTATGGTCCGTATCAATCGTGGGATGTTGCGTCGGAGATGTTTCGCATGAAGCACAAATGTTTGCCGTGGTCTGTGGTGTGTCCAGTGTACGGTACTGCTTACGTCGAAAACAAGCGATTGATGCGATTCGACCGTAAAATTTCAGAGGAAACTAAGGGGAGGTATGTTACACCTACCAAAAAATGCAAGCCGCTTTTTTTGCGGAAATTGTGGAATAAGATTATAGGAAAAAACAGCGGCTGTGCGTAGGCTGAAGGTAGTTATGGGAATAGAAGAAAAAGCAGTAATCGCCAACGCCAAAAAAAATTGCAGAAGAAGAAAAGGAAATTGATATGATAAACTACGATATTTTAGAAAGAGTTCTGCAGGACCTAATGAGCAAAAAAGAAGGCGTTATCGATAGCTTGGACCTATCTTATAGCCCCGAGAATTATAGTTTCACGCTAGAGGAATACAATCTTTTGTTTAGATCCTTGGAAAACTATGTGGGCGGAGTGTGCGAATCCTTTGAAAAAGACCAACAACATTCCCAAACAGAAGGTCTTTTTAAACCTGAGTACGAACACACAAACGAATATTTTCCGGACGCTCGCATTTCTTTTGAGTATAACGGCTACAAATTTATCTGGAGACTACTTATCGGGCAAGGTTCGGCCCGTATGCTTTTTGACGGCAAAAAAGAAAGTAAAAACTGGCCATCAAAAAAGTTCCCTCTAAAATTCGATGAAAATAAAAAAGTTATTATAAAAGAGGCAGAGGGAGATTTTAAATGCTTAAGAGGTTAAACTGGTTTGGTTTCTCTATTGTTTTTCTATGCTCTATGATGGCAGCTACCGCAAATAATAGCGTTACTAATTTTCAACAGTGGCTCTTTTTGGTTGTGGTTTTTGGACTTCCGGCAAGTATATTCTTTTTAATAGTTGGTAGAGAGGAAAAAAGCGATGAATAAAAATATGCAGGAGATAAGCAACGGAGTCGCCGTGTCTATATGCTCTAAAGACGCATTAGAAAGATTATTAGACGGTAACGAGGAAGTCCGAATAGGTGTAAGAGACAGCATACTTAAAAAGTTTGTAGATAATAATATCAGGCCCAGAATGGATCAAGAGAGTCGAGAATACTTTGGAGAGGTCTTAAAAAAGGAATTGCGCAAAGAAATACGTGCTATGTTCCGAGACGAAAACACTAAATCTCTCATAAAAGAAATGATAGTCTGTGAGTACGAAAAAGTAACAAAAGAAATTTTGGGTCGTTTAGTAGAGGACCGTATAAAAGAACTTATTAACTCTAAGATTAACAAAATAAAGCTGTAAAGGGATATTATGGTCATAGAGACGGCGTTTAATATTGGAGATAATCTTTGGTTCATGTATGACAACAAGCCTTGGTGTAAAGAGACTCTTAGCGTTGAGATAGTGTCTGCGCCTGCAGGCATAACCAACAACAAGAAAAAGAGTTCTATAAAATATGTTTTTTATGTCGGCGTGCTGGATAATAGTGATAGGAATAGTGGAGATGGTTATATAAAAATAACCGAGCAGTTATTGTACCGTACAAAACTGGACCTTCTGTTTTCTTTTTTTACTGCTAAAGAAGTAGAGAATATATTTAAAACGAAAAAGGGAGGCGATACTCCTGGTGTTAGAAAAAAATGAGTCAAAGATAGACCGTATAGCAAGAAGAGGCAAACAGAGGGTCGATAATTGGTGTGAGGGCGCGGAAACCGATGACGGGTCTCCCCGTTCTATACACGACCCCGAGCACTATAAGTATCATGTTCCAAACGAAAGAAATCATAGTAAGTCTGATTGATAAGGAGGCGTAGTGGGAGAGGCGGCAGAAATGATGTGGGAGCATGACTTCCGGGCTGGTGAGCTTGATGAATACTGCGAGCGACACAAGATAACCTACTCTTACGGCCACAGTTGTGGGTTGTGTGAAGACGGGGAACCACCTTTTTTCGACAAGGGTGACAAGGTTATGTTTGCTAAGCGATGCCAGAAGACCGTGTACCCTATGAAGGTAGATAAGGTTAATGGTAAAGGAGAGGTATTCATCAACAACAGGTGGTGGAGGCCTTCTTCTTTTATACCCTATAAGTTATGGAAAATAGAGAGTGAGTATTAAAACAATTTTATAGAGAGCCTTACAAGCTGTAGCGGCTATTGCTGTTATAGAGAGCCCTATATCTTTATATAGGATAGTGCGTATTTATAACGTATTTGATTGGGTATTTGAGTCTGGTTTTATGTTGTACTTGATATATTTACTGCCCTCGATTTATGTCTTTTTAGGTTGCAATAAAGCTATTAAAAAGTTAAGAAAACAAGGAAAGAATTATGAAAATAATAAGACCCGGAGATGACGCGCCAATATCATTTAAGAAATCGATTTTTTTGGCAGGCCCCACACCACGAGATGACAAAACAAAGTCTTGGAGAACTGCGGCCCTCAAAGAACTAAAAGAGCAGGGGTATAACGGCGTAGTCTTTGTTCCTGAGGGTGATTTCTCTAAGAGAGACTACCTGGATCAAGTAGAGTGGGAAAACAAATATCTTAACATGGCAGACTGTATACTATTCTGGGTGCCGCGTTCTATAGGACTGCCCGCGTTCACGACGAATGTCGAGTATGGTGAGTGGATGAAGTCTGGGAAGTGCGTGCTGGGTTTTCCGGAGAGCGCTGAAAAGATGAGGTACCTAGAAACTAAGGCTAAAGAATATTTTGTACCAGGTACAAACGAACTTAAGAGTACTGTGGAAGAAGCCATGAAGATGGTAGGAGATGGAGCATTAAGAAGAGACGGAGAACGGTACGTACCTCTATGCATATGGAACAACCAATCCTTTAAAGCTTGGTACGGCGCTTTAAAGAAAGCGGGAAACCGTCTCGACAAAGCAACTGTATTGTGGGCTTTCAGAGTAGGTCCCGAGAAGAAAGCAATTTTTAGTTGGGTGCTTCATGTAGATGTTTATGTCTCTAAAGAAAAGAGACACAAGACTAACGAATTTGTATTTTCTCGCACAGATATATCTACTGTGATGGCGTACTACCCTGGAAATTCTGTAGCGGCGACCAAAATTTTATTGGTTAAAGAATTCAGGAGTCCTTGCTCTAACTCAGAAGGATTTGTATACGAGTTGCCCGGAGGCTCTTCTAAAGACGCGTCAGAAAGTATAACGAACACGGTCGTAAATGAACTAGAGGAAGAGGTCGGGCTTAAGCTTCCTAAGAGCCGCTTTAAGTATCAACAATCTAGACAGCTTGCTGCTACGCTCAGCGCACATAAATCTCATCTATTTTCAGTAGAGCTCACGGAAAAAGAGTGTAAAAACCTTCAAAGAAATGTAGGAAAGACCAAAGGAGTTAGTAGCGATTCAGAGAAGACATACACAGAGCTTTTGACCTTAAAGGAAATCATAGAAAAAGACTTGTTAGACTGGAGTATGCTTGGCATGATTTTCAAAGTATTATCAGGAAAGAAACCAGTGAAAAATGAAGAGGAAAAAGATTGGGTAGGGCAATTTATCAAGTGAGGTAGATGTGGAAAATAAGTTTATAGTGCTGTATTGGGATAATTTTAATGGTTTTAAGAGAAGGGTAGTACGTAGTACTGGCTCCTGGGGAGATATAGTCGCCAAGGCAACGAGTCAGTTGTGCATAATGGATAATCAGATAATAAGTATAAGCCTAGACACAAACGTCCCCATAGAAGAATAACAGCAGGAGTAAGATATGCGTATAAACAAATTTAAGAAAAAGTTCATCCGTAAAGTTGAGGACTTAGAGGAATTCATAGTTTTTGGAAAGTACCTATGGCCTATATATGCCGTGATTTGGGGTGTTGAGGGTATACTCTTCTCCTTCTTTATACTCTTCTCCTTCTTGTTATACTCTTATAACATTTCTTATGAGTACCCTCTATGGATAGCCCTATCCGGAGGTTTTAGTATTGCGTTTATTCTTTTTGTTTTAGATTACTTAATAGCTCGGCATCGTTTTAGAAAAATTAAGGCTATGATAGACAAGCGTAGCGCAAAACATGATCGGTAAGCCTGCATCTTTTTCTATTTACTGTGTATGACCCTCGCTTTTTAAAACGGTAAAGTTTTAAGTTAAAGTTGGCGATAAAATATAAGAGAGCATTCTATAAATGATGAGTGTCCCGAAAATTATAGGGTAAAAAATAGTGCTTGCACAGGCACTAAAGATACCTTAGGTATCAAGATAGGAGATGCCTTGAAGAAAAATTTAACCACTGCTTGTGCGTGGTGTAAAAGAATAAAAAAAGGGAATACGTGGTCGGTCGATACTACGGGCACGAAAAGGAAAGACCTATCACACGGGTGCTGCCCCGACTGTATAAAAAAACACTACTCTCACCTTTTTAGGGTGATAAACAAAAGTTCAAAAAGTACAGAAAAATAAAATATCGCCTCAAGTAAAATAGTCTCCCATAAATAGTAGAGCTTTATACTATAACCTTAGTATAAACTTATCAGGCGCTATTCCCTGCCAGCTGCATATTTTTTAACTTAGAGACCCTCTCTGAAAGTGCTTTAATTTTTATTACTCAAAAAAGTATATTAGACTCACAGGATATGTATCTGTAATCGAGGATACTGTGATAAATGCTTATAAATTTGTAGACGAAGAAGTGGAGGAGCCTAACAATGTCTAACGTTGTAAAAATGAACAAAAAAGTATTTGAGGCGTTAAAGACTATCTATCAAAGAAGCGAAAAAAACCCGAAGTGGGTACATAGCGTACTGTCTAAGAAAAAGATTAAAAAAGAAACATGGATTACCTTCTTTGAGCTATATTCCGCAAACTCGGATACAGCCGATCAAAGCGAAACGAGCAAAGATAAGGAAAGTTTCAAAAGATTTATCGATAAGTTCACGCCTTACGGTAGGTCTATTTTTACAGACCTGGATAGCCCAGGCATTGAAGTCGATTGGGAAGCTTTAATAAACCAATAAAGGGAGTGCTCCTTATGGGTCTCAATAGTTGTGTGCTTATATTAAATGACGCTCTTAATGAAATAGCAGACGATAAAAACTTTGGTAAAAAGTTATATGACGCTATACAAGGCCCACACAGGCCTGTTACCGTAAACAGCGGAAGCGGGAATGTAGCACAAGTGTTATCTACGTACCACGCAGACGACTTAGTTGCTGTTGTTGTAGGCGGTAATCGGGGTGATATACTTGGGTGGGCAGGGAATAGCTCCTTAAGCACTAAAAAGGAAGAAGACGTTAAAAAAATGTTGTATAATATCGCTGACCAAAACGGTCTAAAAATATACTTTAAAAAATAGTTTAACTATCTAGATACAAAAAAGTATATTATATAGTACCCTAAAAAAGGAGATATTATATGATTCAAAATGTCATTTCACTAATTCTTTGTTTTATTGGGCCTATCTTAGCCGCTCAGTTCACTATCGTAGACATGTCTAACGTGCCTCACGCCTTTGATATGAATAATTTAGTGATTACCTTTTCTGGTAACACTTTGAGTACTAACAAAGGGTATAGTATACCGCTGTCTTCTGTTAAAGAGGGAGTTTTTAACACGGTGGTCTCGGTTAGTCCTGGAAAAAAAGGCGCAAATAGCTTTAAAGCGACTCCCTCTTTAAGCTGTGTAAACTCTCAAATTGTACTTAAAGCCTCATCAACAGGGTACGCCTCTATCGAGGTGTTTAATTCTTTAGGCCGTAAAGTTGGGCTACTTTACGACGGTGTTCTAATAAAAGGGAAAAAGATGTATTTCCCCTTGAATGTTAGTCCGGGAACTTACTACGTTCACTATAAGAGCCTAAAAAAATCTGAGACATATTTAGTAAGGATGTAGCATGAAAGCGCAGAAGACAGGTACTATAGAAAAAACAGAGATCGATACTACTACGCTGTTCGGTAGTCCTCATAACGTGATACTTTTTAATGATGAAAATCACTCCTTTCAGGAAGTTGTTCTTCAAGTTATAAAGGCTATTAAATGTACGCTCGAAAAAGCTTATAAACTTACTCTTGAGGCACACGAAAAAGGTGAGGCTGTTGTGTTTAGCGGCAGCAAAGAACGCTGCGAACACGTCGATAGCATACTTGCGGGACCTCCTGCTAGTCTCAGAACGGATATCAGAAAAGCATGAACAAATCTATAGTAAGATGGGCGGGCGGTAAATATCGCAATCTTAAACATATACTTCCGCATCTTCCTCAAGGAAAGAGACTAGTAGAACCCTTTGCAGGAGGGGCTGTAGTATCCTTAAACACTGAATACGAAGAATACTGGATAAATGATATCTGCGAAGATTTAACAAACCTATACTCGCAAGTTATAGGCCATGGGCGTATGTTCTTGGATGTTTCTAATTCTTTTTTTACGCCTTTTAATAATACAAAAGATAAGTATATTGAGGAGAGGAAAGCTTTTAATGAGTCTGAGAATTACGACTTTATAAAAGCCGTAAGATTTCTCTATCTCAACCGCCACGGATTTAACGGTCTCTGTCGATACAGCAAGAAGGGTAATTATAACGTTCCTTTTGGAGATGTAAAAAAGCCTTATTTTCCTAAAAAAGAACTTGAATTATTTCACAATAAGTTTAAGTATGCTCAGCTTAGCCACTACAAGTTTCAGACTATACTAAAATCTCTTGAAAAAGGGGATGTAGTTTATTGTGACCCGCCTTATATTCCTTTAAGCGAAACTGCTAACTTCTCGTCCTACGACAAGACTGGTTTCTCTATGGATCAACATATAGAGCTAGCTAAGTTAGCTGAAGCCTCCGACGTGCCTGTGCTCGTATCTAACCACGATACCCCGCTCACTAGGCAGTTGTATAAAAACGCATCAGAAATCCTTTCCTATTCCTCTAACCGTTCTATATCTTGTGAAGGTCATTCAAGAAATCCGGTAAAAGAGATTCTAGCTATTTTTTGTTAGATTAATAATTTATTAATACAGAATCCTCTATTAAAGGAGTTCTCTGTATGAAAAAATATGAACACATCAATTTTGTTCCCCCTACATCGGTAGCTAAAGCCGCAGAAAAAGGTCTGGAATATCGTCAGAAAGCTGGAGATGAGGGAGGGTTGAGTACCTCTGAGGCTAAAAAAGAAGGAGTAGGCTCTGGTGTGCAGCGTGCTGTAAATCTTAAAAACCGGGACGAATTGTCTCCAAACACTGTAAAAAGAATGAAAGCATTCTTTGACAGGCATCAGAAGAATAAAAAGATTGAAAAAGGTAAGGAACCCTGGGAAGATAAAGGAAGAGTGTCCTGGCTTCTTTGGGGCGGAGACCCTGGGTACGCGTGGGCTAAGAAAGTGGTAACACAGATGGAAGCAGCAGACAACAAGGAAAAAATTAAGAGAGCCGGTACCGCTGCAAGAGTGATACTGTCTTTTTATAAAACATGCTTAGCGGAAGAGAATCAACTAGAAATAGGTATCGATGTTGAAAAAGAGCATGATGATGTTTATGATTACTTCTCTAAGCATTTAAAAGGGCGTGATATTGATATGCCGGTCTCTCGTGACGAGTTCTATGAAATGATTGCGAAGGCCCACATTAAGGAACTACCAGACTACTATACAAGACTAAAAAACATGGAAGAGGGGGCTCACAAAGAAGCGATGGACTTTACTCCTATTGCTCCTCTTTTAACACCAGCAGAGGACCTTGATGAAAGAGAGCTTGCTCGTGCCTTACGCTTAAGTATTTCAGCCGAGCAAGACGCTATACATCTATATGAACTCATAGCTGATGCGTCGAACGACGAGAGAGTTAAAAATATTATGCAGCATGTTGCTGATGAAGAGGCCGTACATGTAGGCGAGTTTCAGAAGATGCTTGATGCTATAGATAAAGATAATACAAAACTAAGGGAAGAAGGCATAGAAGAAGCCGAAGATTCCATGAGGGGTGAGTAATGAATCGCTTATTTGTTATGTTGTTTTTGTTTATTTTTTCGTCTATTGTGTGCAATAGAGATACAGAACAGTTTTTATCCAAAGATACTGCGCATAGCACGGCTCAAGGTATACGAATAAAAAGGCACATGACACAGAATGACACGCTCTCCCGGCTCAAAACTGATAAATCTGAGTGGAGACTTGTGTCCAGTATTCCTGCTGGGGATACTAGCAAAGCAATAAAAGTGTCTTATAAAGATGAAGTGGGGCTTTCTACTTACACTATTCTTTGTGCGATAGTTTGGGAAAACATAAAAACCGGTAACTATAAGTGTACAGCGCCTTGGATAGATAAATACAAACTAATCATAAGGGCTAACATCTTAGACCTTGAAATACAAGTCGTTGATAAAGAAAGTAGGCGATAAATGAAATTCCCTTTCTTAGTACTTTTTGTTTTAGTTCTATCTTGCGGAACTACAAGAGAATTATATTATCCTGTAAACGAAGAAATACCTTCATATATAAAGGATATAAAGTCTATTGATACCGTTTCTGCCGACGCAAAAATAATTAGGTATAGAATAAAATAACTTTTTATTTGATCTTGTTTCTATCAGATAGTATATTACTTATACGAGACGAAAATTACACTATTATTCAGTAGAGGCTTTTATGTTCCTTACTAATCCAAACAACCCCCAACCACAACCGCGAAATACAAGTTCGTTGGGCGTTATTGCTATGGATTAGATTACTACTGAGAATAACTAAGCAAAGCCCCAGCGAACCAAAAAGAGTTTGCTGGGGCTTTTTTATTTGCTCTTTTACATTTTGCTTGTTTTTAAGCACATAATATTTCTCGTTGTAGCTCAATTGGTTGAGCGTCGCAACAGCGTAAGCGAATTGGATGCGGGGGCTGAAAAAGAGTTGAGGTACAATAAAGCGTGCTGTTTACTTGTGGGTATCTGATAGCGTAATATTCGCTTAGGCTTAAAAAATTTGAGTCGGGGGAAGAGCCCGGACAGGCGCTTGACCGCAAAAGCAGGACCGTTCGAGCATGATGAGTATCTCACCGACCTGGGTTCGAATCCCTCCGGCGAGGTTTTATTTTAGATGGTTGAAATAGTATATTATAGTAGAGATTTATTGGCGGATCGCACAATAGGCAGTGCAGCGGGCTGTTAACCCGCCGTGGCTTTATGCCCAACTGGGGGTTCAAGTCCCTCTCCGCCAGGATATTACTTTTAATAATATATTAATATTCGAACCTCCTATAACGCGTTCTCGGAAACTATAGGAGGTTCGAATGTCTAAAAAAACATGGAGAGACGAAGACCTTATATATGCCGTTAAAAAATCTTCGTCATACACGCAGGTATCGAGGTACCTTGGTTTGTGCCCTACAGGAGCAACTGTAAAGAGGCTTAAGGTACATATAGATAGGTTAAAAATAAATACAAACCATTTTAATAAGAGCGACAGTATTAATAATTTATTAAAAGAAAAAGTACCTATTTCAGATATTTTAGTAAAAAACTCACCCTACAGCAGGACACATTTAAAAAAAAGGCTATTTAAAGAAAATTTAAAAGAAAAAGTTTGCGAGATCTGTGGCCAGACAGAAGAATGGAAAGGGAAAAAGCTAACACTTACTTTAGACCATATTAACGGGGTTAGGGACGATAATAGAATAGAAAATCTTAGAATAATATGCCCTAACTGCGACTCTACATTGCCTACGTATTGCGGGAGAAAAAATAAACCTAAATGTAAATTATGTGGAAAAGCTGTTAATAATGGGAAATATTTTTGTTCGCGTAATTGCGCTTTTGAGTACAGATCTAAAAACTACATACCTAATAAGAAAGGTAGAAAAGTAGAGAGACCTTCTTATTCGCAGCTAAGGACAGACCTAAAAACTATGAGTTATTGTGCCGTAGGGAAAAAATACGGTGTTAGTGATAATGCGGTAAGAAAATGGATTAAATACTATAAAGAATAAACACAGGCGAGTGGTGAAGTGGTTTAACACACAGGGTTTTGGTCCCTGCATTTTTCCTCGGTTCAAATCCGAGCTCGCCTTCCACTTAATTTTATATAATATTCCGGAGATTTGCTTTAGATGAGCCGGTAGATGGAAGAGAAAAAGAGCTAAATGTACTACGAAGACGCAGAAAAGCTAACAACACAAATGATGCGTAAGCACAGAACGGACTGTCCCGATACTAATATTTTCGATAACTCTAACGAATTCGTTTATACCTTCAATTGTTCTTGTGGAGAATCTTGGGAGATAGATAGGGATAAAGTAAAAGGCACAAAATGGGATGAGATTTTTAGTGAAGAAATAGGGCGGATGTGTTATATAGAATCTTGCTCTGAGCCCTTAAATGAGGAAGAGATTGAAGTAGAGGAAAGGTTTGCTTCCTCTAAAGCATTTTTAAATGTAGCTAAAAAAACTATGGGCAAGAATGACCTTAAAAAAGCCCACGAGTCAATAAGCAAATCAATAGAATTTATGATGGAAGTTCTAGAGAAAAAAGAGAAGGATAGAGAAGAATGAAAACAGAAGAAGAAATAAGAGCTGCGTACAATCAATGTACTGAATACCGTCAGGCAGAAGAAGGGGATGAAAAGGTATACTGTCCCTTGTGGCCTGACGATGATTACCCAGGATGCTGTGATTGCACGGCGAGACATGCTTGGAGATTTGTTTTAGACGAGCCGGTGGATTTATAAAAATTAATTTTGGAGCTTTTATGCCAGTCTATGCTAGTTGGTGTAAATTAAAATTTCATTGGAGATTATATGCGATGTGACCTTCAAAAACAATTTTCAGATGGTGTTCACGGACATTTTACCGATGCTGGCTATATGGAATTTCTCGAAAGTATGGTCACATCACTTGAAGCTAAGGCGGAAATTTTAACTTCCACCAACATACAAAGTATGCAATGTTCGCACGAGTTTATTGTGCGTAATAATGGGACTGTTAAGTGTAAAAAGTGCGGTGGCGTTTACGATACTTATGAGTAGCGAACACTGCACACATTTGTCAACCGTTGTGTGCAATTTCACTCTTAAATTTATTGTAGGTTGCCAATGAAAATGCCAAGGTGGTTACAAGTTCGGCGCAGTCAATTCTCGGAGTATCGGTGGTATCGTAGGTGGTACGGTGGTAGTTGGATATTGTGGAGGCCTAAAATATCGTGCGCCGACTGCTGGTTCCCATCGAGTTATCATCCAGGTTGCGTGTTCCCTGAGCCATTGGCAACAGAAAATTATGAAATCGTTCAACAACACCCAACAGCCGCAGCACAAAACAGCGAAAGTCAAAGTAGTTAAAATGTTATAGTTCGCTGCATCGTGCGGGTGCGGTAGCATAATGGTAGTGCTCGGTAGTGGCTATTGGGTCGTACCTGCCAGCCGGTGTCCTGGTTCGAGTCCGGGGCGCACCCGTATAGCAGGCGAGTTGCCGAGAACGTTGGCGTCAAGTTTTTGTAACCCATATTGTAAAGGCGGCAAATATGAACGTAGAAGATTGTCCAGAGTTCAACGGTCTCAAAACAACAGCGGAGCGGGTGGGCTGGGGCGTTGTACTGTCTGTGGTAAGGAGCTGAAGATGGGGCCGATTGTTCTGGATGTTTTGACCCGTCTAGTATGAAATAAGTTGAAAAAATAGAAGACCTTATATCTAAACCAGAGTGCTGCAGTAAGCAAAAAGCAAATGCTGTTAGAGGAAAAGAAGTAAACAAATAACGGGGCGTAGCGGAGTCTGGTCACCGCGCCTGATTTGGGATCAGGAGTTTCGCAGGTTCAAATCCTGCCGTCCCGAAATTAACTTATTTACGATAGTGAGCGAGAAAGCCCACGACTAAAGTCGTGGGAGTACGTCAGGCATACGGTATCAGAAGGCTCCTAGTAGCGGCGAGCGAACGGTACCCGGGCTTTCGAGCGAAACCTTCTATTTAACTGACCAGTCAGGCCTCTCAACGATGCCCACCACGACTATGCAGCACCAGCCTAGGGAGTGTGTCTGCACGGTAGTTGCCGGATCTACTAGGGTCTTCTAAAACCGGTTTTTTCGGGGTGTAGCTCAGTCTGGTAGAGCGCTGCGCCAGGGACGCAGAGGCCCTCCGTTCAAATCGGAGCATCCCGACCAAATTTTAATAAGACGTATTTAGGCCAGTTTCACGTCATGGATCCTGCTAAAGTATAACTGGTGTGCTATCGGGCGCAAGCGCGAAGGGTAGACCGCCGATAAGGGAGGGGGCTTTAAAACAATTTCTACCCATTTATTTAAATTTAGCAACGTACAAAAAGTATATTATAAGAAAAAGGATACCCTCGTGGAAATTATAGGCCAAGGATTTTTTGTAGAGGTTAAAGAGAACGAAGATTATCAAGGCCCTTACTGCGCTTTAAGTGAGGCCCGTAGTGAAGCGAGAGAGGTAGGCCCTGAACTAAAGATATTCCATGGAGTACTTCGTAAGAACGAGGATAAGACTCTCAACACAGAAGAGCTTTATTTAGTACCTAAGACCCAAAAATAATAGTGATTAGTTTTTAATGGGTCGTAGTTCAGTCGGTAGAACGCCAGAACCTGGATCTGGAAGTAGGGGGTTCGAGTTCTCCTGACCCAGCCATAATAAAACACTGCCCCATCGCTTAGGCTTTAGCATAAAAGGTTATCGGTCATGCGAAATATGATTTTATTATTTGTGCTTTTCTTTTTTCTTTCCTTTTCCTTTGCTGCCGAAGAAACATATGGCTCTCTAGAGATTAAGAGAGTTGTTCGCGTGTACGATGGGGACACTTTTTACGCAAATCTTGTATCCGTACATCCTATCATCGGGAATAATATAGGTATCCGAATCCGAGGAGTAGATACTCCAGAAAGACGCGGAGGAACGTGCAAAGCGCTAGCTTATGAGGTTCGAGATTATCTCGCAAAGCGCTTAGAAGAGGCTAAAAAGGTAGAATTAAGAAACGTTTCTCGTGGGAAATACTTTAGAATTGTGGCCGATGTTTTCATAGATGGCGTAAACATATCAGAGGAACTTATTAGCTTAGATTACGCCTACCCATACAACGGCGGTACAAAAAAGGAATGGGTATGTCCGTAACTTATAGGAGAGTGGCAGAGAGGTAATGCATCCGGTAGAACCGGTCCGAGTTGAGCGAAGGCCAAGCGACACTGGGGAGCCGGAGAAAAAAGCCTATTAGCAGACTTAAAAAACCATAGCAGTGCAGGTCAAACACCGGGTATGGTGGGGTGCTGTTTAGGCACGCGGGTTCGAATCCCGCCTCTCCTTGTTCTTAATAAGGATAAATTATAATGCTAGTCACTATACCTGATGCGGCTTGGGACTATTATGGTAATAGAGGGAAAAGAAGTAAAATCTATTTTTGTCGTGACCGGTTTAAAGTTCGGGTACAGCATCCATTTTAATCGTCAGAATAAACGAAAGAAGATACTCACTCTCAAAAGAAGAAATGTATGGGGGTGGTTTGAAGATAAGATAATTGCAAGAGAAGCTGTAAAAGAGAACTGGGGAGATATGTATGAGAAGGGATATTACAATAGTGAGCGGGAAAGCCCACGACTTTAGTCGTGGGAGTACGTCAGGATTGGGGAGTACATGTGTAGTGGAGATAAAATAGCTCCTGAAGGAAAAATGTGGGTCTGTTTGGCTTGTGGGAAAATAAGCAAAGACTGCTACGGTACAAAATTTTCTGAGTCAAATAGTCGCGGGTGGGACGCCTCTTGTGTTTTAAATTGTAAGTTGTTTGATATAGATAAGTTAACTATAGACACAAAAGCCATGAGAGTAACCAGGATAGAGGATTAGGTATGAAATCAGAATGGGCGCTTGTAAAGTCATTGAAAGATAAGGTGTACGTTGAGATGTATCTAGGTTGTTCAAAGCAGTGGTGCCTTAAACATTGCGATGACTGGGGTGGAGAAAGAATATACCAGAACTTAGAAGTAAAAAGAATGGACGAGAATCTTCTAGAGTTTACAGGAGTCTTTAGGCCTTTTTTACAATTTTCTATAAAGCACAAGTATTATGACTTCAGTCTTCTAGAGAATTTTGAAATAGAAGAAGATCAGTATGAAGTAGGAACAACTATATGGAAGCGCAAAAAGTATTTTAAGGTAGATAGTGGTCTGTATCTTAGAAGAACGCCTGGAAAAATAATAGATAGCATCACTACGAGAAAGTTTACGATTACTAGTATGCGGTAAACTATGCTGGAGTACCTTGTGGACATAAGAAGTAGTAGTTCATACCCGGGAGGAGCCCTATCAAATTTTTCTCCTCATCCTTTCGTATTTCATGGGTTTAAGGTTAATTCTATGGAGGGGTTTTTACAAGGATTAAAATTCAAAAGCCCTGAGATGCAGCAACACGTATTCACCCTAGTTGGTATGTGTGCAAAGAAAAAAGGCATAAATAAGAAGTGGTTTAGAAAGCAAGAGCTTTATTTCCAGGGGATATTTATAAGCAGGCATTCTCAAGAATATCAAAACCTATTAGATGAAGCCTACGAAGCCATGTTCTCACAAAACAAGAAGGCTCGTAAGGCTCTACTTGCTACCAAAGGCGCTACTCTTAAACATAGCATAGGGAAAAGCGATCCCCATAAAACTGTTCTTACCGAAAGAGAGTTTTGTTCGCGTCTGACTAAGATTAGAGATAGAATAATAAAAGAAGAAAAATAGGGAGGGATTAAAATATGTTGTAGATTTCAGGATTTATATAGGTAAGGATTTTAAAGCCACCTTAATGTCTTGTGTAACAAAAACCAGACAGTTCTTTTCATTAATGTTACTCAAAACAAAGGAAATTATAATGAATGCTATAAAGGCTATGAAATCCGAGCTTAAAGAACAAGCTAACGAACTTCGTATGATCAAACAGGAACTTAAAAAGTGTCAACGGTCTAATCCTTACGGCGCTTATAAGCTGCAGTGGGAGAAGGATAAAAGACAATCAGATTATCGGCACAAGCACATAGCATATTGTCTAATGAGAGGTATTTCGTATGAGCAGATCGAACGTCCTAGAAAAGGTAATCACCCTAATTGGGAAAGACTTAGGAAGGAGTGCTCATATGCAGAAGAAGCTGTACGTGCTAGTGCGTAATGAGCTCGCTCCAGGCTACGTAGCGGGGCAAGTGGGGCACGCTACCCCTAAGTATGTCTTAGAGCATCCAGAAGAGGCACAAAAGTGCGCGGAAGCTCCTATAGTAGTCCTGGGGGTTAGATTCCCCCAGGGCATATTTAAGTGGGCTAGAATACTAAGGGCGAAAGGCAAGTCTCTTTCTATATGGTATGAGCCTGACCAGGAAGGTCAGCCTACATCTTTAGTATGTTATGATACTGGGGAGATTTTTAAAAACCTAAGTGTTTATAAATAAAGTTAGTCCCCGTAGTTCAGCGGTAGAACATTGGCTTCTAGACCCAAGTGTCGGGGGTTCGAATCCCTCCGGGGACGTTTATTAGATAGGAGATAAAATTGAAGTTTTCAGTGACAGAATTAAGACCTAACGTTTACCACTTTTCATTTGATTCCCAGTATTTTTTAAACTCAACAATGATGCGTCTTCAAGAGTATTACGAGTCTCCTATAGAAGGAATAAAGGGGCAATATTTCAGTTATGAAAAGTTCATGGATGCGTACGCCTTGAGTACGGAACATAAAGATTTTTCATATTTTACTGACTGGTCTGGATTTAATGTTCCAGGGAATATTGTCCTAGATTTCTACGATACTTTTAAATACGACCTTCTTCTAAAGGAAAAGACATTCTTCGAAGCCGTTTTTCTTTTCAGGCACGGGAAACTGTCAGGGAAGAATAAGGACCGTTTTTATGTCTTGTGTACATATAAACATAAAGGCGAAGAGACTGCTTTAAAACACGAGCTTTCTCACGCCTATTGGTACCTCTTTCCAGACTCATATGCAGGAGAGGCTAAAGAATTATTAAATACTAAACGTTTTTTAAACCCAGAAGTTTCTGAAAAAGCTAAGAAGGCTCTTTTAGAAAAAGGATACTGTGAGGAGGTACTAGAGGACGAGCTTCAAGCCTATCTTGCTACGGGAAGTCGAAGGTTTTTAAAACTAGTGCTTCGATACCCAGACAAGGCTAAACTCTCTACAAAGTTTAAAAAGCTGTTTGAGGAGTTCGATAAACACCAGAGAATCGTAGGGATAAACAGAAATCAGAAACGCACGCATTAAAAGGCTTAAAACCTAAAAAGGAGCAATGATGCAGCCAGGCACAGGACATTTGGTAGATATCGCTAAACTTTGCGAAAGTAAGAATGAAGACGAAATTGAGGCGATTAAAGAAGAATTAGCTGAAAAAGGTTACGAGGAGGTGCCTGAGTCGCATGTCGAGGCTAGCAGAAGAAAGCTATCAGGTAAGTCCGAAGCTTATGTGAGCCTTACTTCTGGAGGAAAACTCTCTAAGTGGGCGGCGGAAAAGCGTAAGGAGAAAAGACAAAGATATAAGGATAAATTAGGGATTAAAGAATGCAATAGGCGAAGAGAGGCAAGGCGTCGAAGATCTGAAGCAAAGAGAGCAGACTAATGCCTATCACAATATTTGAGGGCCTGGTAGATGAGGTAGAGGCGGGCATAATGTATGTCCGCCTTTTTGATGTCGCGGGCTTAGGTAAAGATAGTTATGGCGATGAGTATCGTGCAGAGTATACTGCCGAGATAAATATTAAATTTGTCTCAAGGCAAGATAAAAAGTATATTGGTGAGGGCAGTGTCTTTAATGTTTTCGTAAGACCGGAAAGTAAAGACAAAAAGGAAAAGATGCTACTTCGGTTTAAAAAGAGTAGACCTCTTACAAAAGAAGAGTTGGCTAATATAAAAGTACGAGCCAATAAGTTAAGTGAAATCTTTAAGGATGTATAATGGTTAGAGTATTTGTAACAGGGGATACACACGGAGGCGCGTTTAAAGGTAGAGACCTCCTGAAGCTTAGTGCTGAGCATTTTCCTATTGGCGAGAAGCTCACACGCCAAGATTTTGTTATTATACTAGGAGATTTTGGTTTCCTTTGGTCTCGGGAAGAGACTCCTTGTGCTATTTATTGGAGAGAGTGGCTTCAGAATAAGCCTTGGACAACCTTGTTTCTTGACGGCAACCATGATAACCATGAAATGCTTGCAGAGTTGCCTCAGGTACCGATGTTTGGCTCTACGGTAGGTGTAGCGTTTGGTAATGTGTATCACCTCAAAAGAGGCGAGGTATATGACCTAGCGGGTAAGCTTTTCTTTACTATGGGCGGCGCTACGAGCGTTGATAAAGAGAGTCGTATCGAAAATATCTCTTGGTGGAGAGAAGAGATCCCTAATTGGGCTGAGTTTGAGCGCGGTATAGCTAATTTGGAAGCATACGATAATAAGGTCGATTTTATCTTGGGGCATACATGTCCTGAGGGGATATCTCGTATTTATTTAGATCAAAAAGGTCTTAGCGGGTATGGGAGAGAGGTTGACCCTGTTTGTAGGTTTTTCGATAGTTTGATACAGTACGTAGAATTTGAAAGTTTTTATTTTGGCCACTGGCATTCCGACTGGGATTTTGGTAAATACCACATGCTGTATCAGAGAGTTTTGGAGGTTGTATGACCGGAAGACTAATACGCGTGCTTCCTCGGGCACAAGTACGAGACATAATAAGGCATAGGGAGCCTCAGGCAGCACCATGGGCTCTTATATCGGTTTATTCTAGCCCTAAAGAGCAACTTATAGGCTCTGAAGAAGAAAAGGTTCTTAAGGGAATTGGTTGTGAGAAAGTTTTAAATCTTTGTGTTGGGGACTACGACCACAGCCATATGGAGGTAATTAAAAAAATCGGGAAAGAAGAATTTGCTTTTAGCGAGGAACACGCTAAAAATGTTATAGATTTTGTAAAAAGTTTTGATGAAGAGCACCAACTGCAGTCTTATCTCACAATGTTAGTAGTACACTGCGATGCGGGAGTAAGCCGCTCTGGGGCTATAGGTCTTTGGGCATGCCGGTACTTGGGTTGTGATGAGAAAGAGTTTAGGAGAGATAACCCTTTTATCCATCCTAATACTCTTATATATGAAACCCTTTATATAGAGTCGGGAATGAAAGAGAGCTATAAGGATTTTTGGGAAAACACCATTATAGAGGGCTCATGGGAGTCTAAAATAAAATTTATTGGTGACAAGGAGTAAGATAATGGAAAAATACTGTAATACCTGTAAGATTCATAATATTTGCCCGGCAATAAAAGCGCTAAGCGAGACAGTATCTTTAGTCTTAGATACCAATTCGTACAATAAACTAGAGTCCCTTTTATTCGAGGAATGTATGTATAAAGCTGAGAAGGCTGAAAACAAGGATAAGAATAGCTGACTTAGAGTATCGATAAGCTACGTATCGCCTCTTTTAATAATTCTTTAATATAGTCTTTATAATAAACTGGGGGCTATATGCAAAAGATTATATCTGATTATCGGCAACTTGAAAAAATGTTGTTGGGTTTTAGATCCGAAGGCTATAAAATTGATAAATCCCAGGAATTTTTCGATCTTCCTGGGATTTTTTTTATTCACAAACATGAAGGTTTAGCGTACGTTGAACAACTAGATGATAAAAAGATATACTACTTAAAAAGAGCTTATCAGGATTGCTGGAAATAATAATCTATTGATATTATAGGCTTTGTCAGTATTTATTTGATGGGGGTTTTTTTGCCAGGGTGTATTATCTTACAGACAGAAAAAGACCCAGACTTGGGTCTACTTAAGTTTACTTTTAAGTATAGAGATAAGGAGTATACTGTTCTCCCTAAGGATTCTGAGGGGTATAACAGGATAGGCGAGTATCTTAAGTATGTCGCCGGTGTCTGCGACAAACCAGGCTTAAATCCCTTTATGTATAAGATAAGAGGGAAGAGTGTAAAAGATTTATTTGATATAAGGCCTGCAGGCACAGGGGATAAAAACAAAGAACAACATGACTTATCTCAGATAAAAAAAGAACTTGAACAAAAAAACAAAGATTTGGAAGAAAAGAAGAAAAGAGATAAATCTGAAGAGCAAAGAAAAAGACTCGATAAGGTTAAAAACATAATTAATCCTGCACCCCCTGAGGGGGAGCAGATGTCTCTTTTTGCCTCAGACAAAGGTAGGATAAATAGGGTTCTTTTAAAGTTCTCTGGTTGGAAAGATAATAATGCTACCCTTTTCTGGGATGAGATTACTAACGAAGAGATAAGCAAAGAGAATGCGAAAAAGATACTAGAAGCTTTTGATGGCGGCGCAGATACTGAGTTTTCGGTATCTAAAGTAACTAAAATAGATCCATATACCTGTAAAAAGGTATTAGATATAGCAAATAGATTCGAACTTCTCAAATAACGGAGGAAAGTTATGGCAGCTAACAACACACAATACCCAAACTCTAGAAAAGGCGTAAACCAACCGGAACGCTTTCAGAATACCCCAGGCAATAGTCTTAAGGGGACTAAGCTTGGCGAAAGTAGTAGTACAGACGACAGTCGTGAAGATAGTGCTAAAGCCCTTTATCCTAATAGCTAATAGGAGAAACTTATGCCTGTAGATCAAACATACGAAGGTATGGGGGAGATGTATCAAAACACTCCTAAGAAAAACAAGGATACAAAGCTTGCTAATCCAAAGGGGGATGTTGTTGATAACAGCGCAGGCGCGGACCCCACAACCGTAAATAAAACATATCAAATGGGTCAAAAGGGTTCTAACCTAAACCCTAAACTACGCCAGTCCGGACCGTTGTACACAGACGGGAACTAAAGGATTGTAAGTATGTTTTAAGACGGGAAATTTATGACACTACAATAGACGCCCTGTTTTATACGAGGAGCCACATGTTCGGAGATTACTTAGTTTGGGATTCTATCAGCAATCGATCTGCTACGCAGATATTCTCTTGCTTAGATAAAAAGCTCCTACTTAAGAAGTTTATAGTGTCTATAGGGGGTATCTCCGGCACTCGTAAGTCAGAGACTGCCCATAAACTTGCTGAGAAGCTAATAAGCTCAGGTAAGCAGTGTCATATAGTTTCAGGCGACGACTACTACATAACCCCTTGGCATACTAGGAACGATATAAGAAAAGAAAATGGCATAATAGGGCCGGAAGAAATGGATTGGAAGCGCCTAAGCTGGACCTTCGAGACCTTTTTGAACCCCTTATATAATAATGTACATTTCTTTCAGTTGTCTAAATTCTCTACAGCTGTTATACAGGCAGCGATAGAGAAATGTAGCTGCGATATTTTAATTTTTGAGGGTCTTTATGGGTGCCACCCTAATATACCGGCAGACTTAAAAGTGCAATTAGGGGGCACAGACCCCGAGAGTACTTTTGCCTTCCGTAAAAAAAGAAAAAAAGAAAACGAACTGGACAGCTTTAGGTCCACAGTAGTAGAGAAAGAGTGCGCAGCTGTCAAAGATCTCAGTAAACACGCAGACATAACAATTAAGCTGAGGAAGTAGGATGGAAGCGCAAGCAATCAAAAAAGCAATAAATCTCTTAAGACACTACTTATCTGATGTCGATGACTCTTATTACGATGTTATATCGGAGACAAGGTCTTGTATAGAGTTGTTAAACAAAATCATTATAAAGATAGAAAAAGAAAATAGCGCTGAAGTTAAAAAATGATTTGATCTTATTCCCACAAAATAGTATATTATCTAAGAACGATTAAAAACGGAGGGGTATCTTCAATGACTATTGTAACCGGCATTTTTATCATGAGTATGGACGCTATCGATTTTGATAGCTTTGATGATATTATGCACAAGGGTGCCGGTAGGAATTAAGATACTTCGATTAGAATAAGAGTACTTAAGCCTTTCCGGAACTAAAACCGGAGAGGCTTTTTTTATGGGTGCGTAAGAGTACAATAAAAACTGAACAAGAAGCGGCACGTTATAGGGAGGGAAATGAGTATGGAAGAATCTGATTTTAGTGACTTTATATTGTGCCGTTCAAGCAATTGTGGTCAATGCAACCGGTTGAAGCCCGGAGGAAACAGGTTCGATTCCTGTGGGCGGCACCATTTTTATTTTTTATTCTGATCTTTGAATTATTGTATTAAAATAAGTGTAGCTATCCAAAGAGTTTATCGGTTCATATTGACTCGTTGAGCCATAATAAATTTAAGGACTCGTAGCTTAATCGGGAAAGCACCGGCCCGTCAAGCCGGAGAGAGCGGGATCATAACCCGTCGGGTCCGCCATTTTTCTTTCGGTTTAGCTCTTTGAAATATTATATTAATAAGCATACCTGTGAGGAAGGTCACGAGTTCGAGCTCCGTCGAATCCACCATTTTAATAGGGAATAGGATGAAAAACACAGAAGCTCTAATAGAAGCATTCAAGAAAATAGAGACGCATGAGCTAGTACCGAACACAATTATATGTACTATGTGCGGTTGTGTAATTAGTAAAGATACGAAATTTAAGGAAGAGGTTTGTGAGCACCTGAAATCCATGGGGGTGTTGTGATCCAAAAAAACGGTAAATGGGTAAAAGTGTGTTCGATATGCGGACCTGTGAAAGGAGAAAACTACCTTTTACCCTATTTGAATAAGACTGAATTTTTAAAAATTTATCCTCATATAAAACGGTACTTCGATGAGTATAATATACCAACCAATGAGGTAGGATTGAGTCTTTGTTATGAGTGCGTAACATTAATGGAGCTCAAATACCTTCAGAGTATAGAGGAGAGAGACACACCCTTACTTATTAATTGTGAGTTTTTCTCCGACAAGGCGAGGGATTATATGAAAAGTATTCTAGAGGGACGAGGGAAAAAGGAAGATAGAGTTCTTTTTAATTTCGCTTTCGAGAAACTAAAAAGACTAGAAGAAGTTATA
>Ga0102937_1000119_pt1 | contig 31896 bp, 31 predicted proteins | sample SalPonR2_B_D1_MG_FD_78213 | JGI IMG/M metagenome (GOLD analysis project Ga0102937, IMG submission 78213) | Salt pond soil microbial communities from South San Francisco under conditions of wetland restoration - Salt Pond MetaG R2_B_D1_MG | ecosystem: Environmental > Aquatic > Marine > Intertidal... | reverse complement strand
GGATGGCGCCGCCGTAGAGAAGGAGCTTCTCCGTGAGCGTCGTCTTACCCGCGTCGGGGTGGCTGATGATCGCGAACGTGCGACGGCGCGACGCTTCGGAGAGCACCTGCTCGGACATGACGTCGACGCTACCGGGGTCCTGCCGTGCTGCTGTGGGGCCCTCCTCGCCGACGCCGCTCGTCGCCCGGCACGGGGTCGCCGGCGCCGGATCGCGGCGGGGTCGTGTTGCGACGGGGACCGCAACCGGCCAGCATGTCGAGATGGCCGGCCAGCGTCCCACCACCGACCTGCTCGCGGCGGCGAACAACGTCGTCGACGCCGCCGAACGTCTCGTGGTGCTCACGGGTGCGGGGATCTCCACCGACTCGGGGATCCCCGACTTCCGGGGCCCCAACGGGCTCTGGACGAAGAACCCTGCCGCCGAGAAGGCGTCCAACATCGAGCACTACCTCTCCGATCCGCAGGTACGTGCAGCGGCCTGGCAGAACCGGCTCCACACACCGGCGTGGACGGCCGAGCCCAACGCTGGGCACCGGGCGATCGTGGAGGTCGAGCGGCAGGGCAAGCTGCACGCCCTCGTCACGCAGAACATCGACGGGCTCCACCAGAAGGCCGGCAACGATCCCGACCGGGTGATCGAGGTGCACGGCACGGTGTGGTGGACGCGGTGCTGGGACTGTGACGACCGCCGGACGATGGCCGACGCCCTCGACCGGGTGCGTTCCGGCGAGACCGATCCGCCGTGCCTCGTGTGCGGCGGCATCCTCAAGAGCGACACGATCAGCTTCGGCCAGGCGCTGGTGCCCGACGTGATCGACCGGGCGTTGCGGGTGAGTGAGGACTGCGACGTGCTGCTCGCCGTCGGGTCCACGCTGAGCGTGTTCCCCGTCGCCAACTGCGTGCCCCGGGCCAAGGCCGCCGGTGCCCGGGTGGTGATCGTGAACGGTGACGCCACCGCGATGGACCAGTACGCCGATGTCCTGCTCACCGGGCGGATCGGCGACATCCTGCCGGCGCTCGTGGCCTGACGGTGGGTGTGTCGGCGATCGAGGCCGTCGGCCGCGGACGTCAGAACACGCCGAGGCCGTCGAGAGCTCGGACACCGAAGAACACACCGAACACCAGCCCGAGCACGATGAGGATCTGGTCGTTGCGGGCGACGAGCCACGACCTGGCCGCCTCGAGCGTCCGTGCGGAGCGGGCCGGGAACAGTGCGGCGAGCGCCACGAAGACGATCGACGGCGCGGTGACCACCAGCACGAACCCCACGTACGCGGCGATGCCGACGCCACGGTCCAGTTCACCTTCCTCGAGGATGGAGATCGCCCCCAACGTGAACACCCACTGCTTCACCGCGATCAGTGGCAACACGGCCCCGTAGACGAACGCCCGGCCGGGCGACACCGAATCGAACGCGGTCATCCAGCGGGGAGGCTCGGATGCGTCGTCGGGGTCGGACGCGCCGATGATCTTCTTCACCGCCGTCGTCAGCAGGACGATCGACAACACGAGCAGCACCAGCGACGCGATCGGCGCGGGGTCGTCGGCCGAGCCCTCCGGCGCGGGGATGACCGCTCCGAAGACGAGGCCCTGCAGGAGCCGTATGGTGATCGTGCCCGCCACCCACAGCGTCGCAGCGGGCACGCCGGCAGGCGAGTTCAGCAGCAGCAGGGTGATGATCATCACCACCGGGACCGCGGCGGCGCCGATCGCCACCGGCACCAGGTCGATCAGCACGTCACTCACCGGTGCGTAGCGTTCCACAGTGACACAGCGGCCCGACGGATCCCGATACCTGATCGGATCGGTAGGGATTCGCCGGTAGAGTCCTTCGCATGGCAACGTTCCGTGACCTGCTCGCCGCCGCCAAGGCGGAGATCCGCGAGATCGACACCGAGACCGCCGCCGAGTACCTCGCCGACGGCGCACTCGCCCTCGACGTCCGCGAACCCGACGAATACGAAGAAGGTGCGCTCGAGCACGCGATCCACATCCCCCGCGGTCACCTCGAGGCCCAGATCGAGAACCGCATCGCCGACAAGACCGCTCCGGTGGTCATCTACTGCGCCGGCGGCGTGCGGTCGGCGTTCGCCGCCAAGACGCTCGCCGAGCTCGGCTTCAGCGACGTCACGTCGATGGAGGGCGGCTTCGGTCGTTGGAAGGACGAGGGCCGCCCGTGGAAGCAGCCGGCGTCGCTCACGCCCGAGCAGAACAACCGCTACAAGCGCCACCTGCTCCTGCCCGAGGTGGGCACCGAGGGTCAGGTGAAGCTGCTCGATGCCAAGGTGCTGATGCTCGGTGCCGGCGGCCTGGGATCACCCGCCGCGCTGTATCTCGCCGCTGCCGGCGTGGGCACGATCGGCGTCGTCGACATGGACGAGGTCGACTCGTCGAACCTGCAGCGTCAGATCCTGCACAACATCGACCGCATCGGCGACCGCAAGGTCGACTCGGCCAAGAAGACGCTCACCATGTTGAACCCCGACGTCGACGTGGTCACCTACGACACGCGTCTCGACGCGTCGAACATCCTCGACATCATCGCCGGCTACGACGTGATCGTCGACGGCGCCGACAACTTCCCCAGCCGCTACCTGCTCAACGACGCCAGCGTCAAGCTCGGCATCCCGGTGGTGCACGGCTCGATCTTCCGGTTCGAGGGCATGGTCAGCGTGTTCCATCCCACCCAGGGCCCCACCTACCGCGACATGGTGCCCGAGCCGCCTCCCGCCGAACTCGCTCCGAGCTGCGCCGAAGCCGGCGTGCTGGGCGTGCTGCCCGGCATCGTCGGATCGATCCAGGCGCTCGAGACCATCAAGGTGATCCTCGATCTCGGCGACCCGCTGATCGGGCGGATCCTCACCGTCGACACCACCGAGATGGAGTTCCGGGTGTTCAACCTCAAGGCCGATCCCGCCAACGAGGTGACCTACGCGAACCGCGACCGCATCGAGATCCGCGAGCTCGAGGGCCTCTGCGCCCCCGGCCTCACCAGTTGAGACGCCGGGGTCTGACCCCACTGTCTCAACTGGGTTCGGTGAGGACCTCGGCTTCGAGCGGGGCGAGCTTCTCGCGTTCCTGCACGGCGACGCCGACCAGCACCAGGGCGATGCCCACCAGTTCGAGCTGCGACGGTCGCTGATCGAGGGCCACCCAACCGATGAACGCGGCGGTCACGGGCAGCAGTGCCAACAGGACCGAGAAGCGCCGCACCGGGATGCGACGCATCGTGAACTGGTCGATGCCGTAGCCGATCGCGTTCGAGAACACGCCGACCAGCAGGCACAGCGCCAGCAGCGTCGGTGACGTCCACACCGGCCCACTCCACGGTGCACCGAGCGGCGTGATGGCGACGGCGCCGATCGCCAGGCCGATGCCCAGCCCGGCGACGCCACGGTCGAGCTGGGCCACACGCGATCCGATCACGATGTAGGCCGCCCACATCGCCGACGCGAGGAAGATGAACAGCAGGCCGATCGCATTGCCCTCGATCTCGCCGCCGCCCAGCACCACCACGCCACCCACGGCGAAGAGCAGCGCCACGGCGTTGCGGGCCGACCGGGTGGCGACCGCAGCGACGGCGATGGGGCCGATGAACTCGATCGTCACCGCCTTGCCGAGGTCGATGCGGTCGATGGCGAGGTAGAAGAACGTGTTCATCAACGCCGTCGCCACGCCGAACAGGCCGGCAGCGACGAGTTGCTCACGCGTCCATCCCGACCGCCACCCGCGCGACACCGCCAGCAGCGCCAGCGCGGCGCCGATGACCCGGAACCAGGCGACCGTCTGCGGCTCGACCCGGTCGAACAGGACGACGGCGATCGCCGCCCCGATGTACTGCGCCACCGCCGAGAGGACGAACAGCGCCTCCGGCTGGGTGGTGTCGAGCCAGCGCCCGACCGGGCCCGAACCCGCCCGAGGAGGTTGCCCGCTCAGTCGAACAGCTCGGGTTCGCTCTGGGAGATCTCGTCCCACATCGGCTGGAAGCTGAACCACCCGGCGGCGGGATACGCCGTGTTCTCGCGGGTGTAGGTGGCGTACTCGTGGTTGATCTCGATCGGGTCGCCGGCGGCCATGGCCATCAGCTGCGCCTGGCACGAACGCTCCATGGAGATGAACCAGAACGCCGCCTCGTCGACGGTCTGGCCGACGGTGAACAGGCCGTGGTTCTGGTGGATGGCGGCTTTGCCGTCGGGGAACTTGGATGCCAGTTCCCGGCCGGCCTCGACGTCGAACACCACCGCGCCGCCCTGCTCGGAGATCACGTGGTGGTCCTCGTAGAAGACGCAGGCGTCCTGGGTGAGCGGGGCCAGGGGGATGCCGAGCGAGCTGAACGACTTGCCGAAGGGGGAGTGGGCGTGGGCGGCGGCGACCACGTCGGGCCGGGCGGCGTGGACGGCCGCATGGATCACGAAGGCGGCACGGTTGACGGGCTTGGAGCCGTACACGACGTTGCCGTCGTGGTCGACGAGGATGAGATCGCTCTGCTTGATGTGGCGGAAGCTCATGCCGAACGGGTTCACCCAGAACATGTCGGGGTACTCGGGGTCGCGGACGGTGATGTGTCCGGCGACGCCCTCGGAGAACCCGAAGCGCCCGAAGGTGCGCAGCGCACCCGCGAGGTGGGTCTTGCGGTCGTGGCGCTCGTCCTCCACCGAGTCGAACTCGGGGAAGCTCATCCCGACGTCCTTCGGTGTGAGTTCGACGCCGTCGATCATCCGCGGCGAGTCGGTGGTGGGCACAGCGTCTTCGGTGATGGCCATGGGCCCAACCGTACCCGTCTGCACCCACCTGCGTTCGGGCCGTACGATCGGGCGATGCCCGAGATCTCCCCGAGCGACATCGCTGCGCCGGCCGCGAACTACGCACACGCCGTGCTCACCACGTCGCCGACGCGTTGGCTGCACACCTCCGGCGTGGTGCCGGTGGCGCCCGACGGGTCGGTTCCCGCCGACATCGGCGACCAGGCCGACGTGGTGTGGTCGAACATCGCCGCGATGTTGCGTGACGCACGGATGAACTCCACCGACGTCGTGTCGGTGACCACCTACGTGGTGGCCGACCGCCTCGACGATCTCGGCGCCGTGATGGCCGCTCGCGATCGTTCGCTGGGGGGCCACCGCGCGGCGTCGACGCTCGTCACCGTGCCCGCCCTGGCCCGTCCGGAGTGGAAGATGGAGGTCGCCATCGTCGCCGCGTCGTCGTGACCGTGCCCGAGGTGTGAGCCGAGCGGGCGGGTCTGCGCACCGGTGGCTCGCACCTCTCAGCGACGGATCGGGACGGATCGGGCCGGCCCGCCCGGGCTGCAATACGATCGTGGCCATGGCTGACGCGAACGACCTGCCGCAGACCGACTCGGGGATCCCGATCCAGCGGCTCTACGACGCAACCGACCTCGACGGATGGGACCCCGACGAGATGCTCGGCGCTCCCGGGCAGCCGCCGTACACCCGTGGCGTCTACTCCTCGATGTACACCGGTCGCCTCTGGACGATGCGCCAGTACTCGGGATTCGGCAACGCCGAGTCCACCAACCAGCGGTTCAAGTTCCTGCTCGACGCCGGCCAGACGGGCCTGTCGTGCGCGTTCGACCTGCCGACCCAGATGGGCTACGACAGCGACGCCGGCCGTGCCGAGGGCGAAGTGGGCAAGGTGGGTGTGGCCATCGACTCGATGGAGGACATGCGGCTGCTGCTGGCCGACCTGCCGCTCGACAAGGTCACCACGTCGATGACCATCAACTCCACGGCGGCGATCCTGCTGCTGATGTACGAACTGGTCGCCGAGGAGAACGGGGTGTCGTCGGACAAGATCGGCGGCACCATCCAGAACGACCTGCTCAAGGAGTACATCGCCCGCGGTACCTACGTGTACCCGCCACGGCCGTCGATGCGGATCATCACCGACATCTTCGAGTACTGCAGCACGCACGTCCCGAACTGGAACACCATCTCGATCTCGGGCTACCACATCCGCGAAGCCGGTTCGACGGCGGTGCAGGAGATCGCCTTCACGCTGTCGAACGCCATCGCCTATGTGCAGGCGGCCGTCGATGCGGGCCTCGACGTCGACGACTTCGCGCCGCGCCTGAGCTTCTTCTGGAACGGCCACAACAACTTCTTCGAGGAGGTCGCCAAGTTCCGGGCCAGCCGGCGGATGTGGCACCGGATCATGACCGAGCGCTTCGGTGCGCAGAATCCGAAGTCGGCGATGCTGCGGTTCCACACCCAGACCGGCGGCTCCACGCTCACCGCGCAGCAGCCGATGAACAACATCATGCGCGTCACGCTGCAGGCGATGGCGGCGGTGCTCGGCGGCACCCAGAGCCTGCACACCAACGGCTACGACGAGGCACTCAGCCTGCCCACCGAGGAAGCGGCCCGCATGGCACTGCGCACCCAGCAGATCATCGGCTACGAGTCGGGGGTGGCCGACACGCCCGACCCGTTGGCCGGTTCGTACTTCGTCGAGTCGCTGACCGACGACGTGGAACGTCTCGCCTGGGAGTACATCGAGCGCATCGACGAGATGGGCGGCGCCGTCACGGCGATCGAGGCGGGTTTCCAGATGGACGAGATCGAGCAGGCGGCCTACGAGTACACGAAGTCGGTCGACGACGACGAGCGGGTGATCGTGGGGGTCAACAAGTTCTCGATGGACGACGAACCCGAACCCCAGGTGTTCCCGTCCGATCCCGAGCTCGAGCGCAATCAGGTGGCCCGGCTCACCGCGTACAAGGCCAACCGCGACACCGCCGGCGTCGAGTCGGCCCTCGCTGCGGTGAAGGCCACGGCCGAGGGCGGCGACAACTTGCTGTACGGCATGAAGGACGCGCTGCGCGCCGACGCCACCCTGGGTGAGATCAGTGACGCCCTCCGTGACGTCTTCGGCACCTACACCCCCTGAGCGACCGAAAAATGCCTCGTCCCTAGCGCCAGGCGCTACGAATCGGGCATTTTTCGGGTTCTGGGGCGTCAGGCGGTGAGGGCGGTGCGGATGGCGGCGAGCAGATCGTCGTAGGTGTCGAGCGCCGGGAACTGCGGGAACTCGGCGATCACGTTGGGCGGCGCATGGAACAGGAAGCCGGCGTCCGCGGCGCCGAGCATCGTCGTGTCGTTGTAGCTGTCGCCGGCCGCCACCACCCGGTAGTTGAGGCTGCGGAACGCCTCGACCGAACGCTGCTTCTGATCGGGCTGGCGGAGCCGGTAGTCGACGATGCGGTCGTCCTGCACCACGAGGCGGTGGCAGAACACCGTCGGCCAGCCGAGCTGGCGCATCAGCGGCCGGGCGAACTGCTCGAACGTGTCCGACAGCAGCACCACCTGGGTCTCGGCGCGCAGCTCGTCGAGGAACGCCCGGGCACCGTCGAGCGGCTGCAGCCCGGCGATCACGTCGTCGATCAACGCCATCGTGAGGCCGTGCTCGTGCAGCAGGTCGAGCCGGTACCGCATCAGCACGTCGTAGTCGGGCTCGTCGCGCGTCGTGCGGCGTAGGCCCTCGATGCCGGTCCGCTCGGCGACGGCGACCCAGATCTCGGGGACGAGCACGCCCTCCAGATCGAGGGTCACGATCGTCTGGCACTCGTGGTCGGTCACGTCGCCATTGTCGCCGGACGTCGCCGCCGATCCGAAAACGGTCGGGTCGACTCCGGAAGGACCCGGCCCGAGCCGTTGCCGGGGAGACGAGCCCTCAGCGCGTCACGTGGGTGATCGGCAGCGGGGGGCGCTGGGGTGCGGGACACTCCTGGGCCGCCCATCCGAGATAGACGATCCCCACGATCCGGTCGTCGCGCTCGAAGCCGCAGAGCTCCAGAACGCCCGGCGCGTCGGCGAGTGCCGGCGTGGACCAGAACGACGCGAGCCCCAGCGTGGTGGCCCCCAGCAGCAGGTTCTGGATGCCCGCGGCGACGGCGTCGCGATTCTCGGCGTGCAGCATCTCGTCGTCGTGCGGCGCACAGCCGACCACCAGCGTCGCCGGCGTACGCAGGTACTTGCTCCGGGTCTTGTCGCGCTTGGCGTCGTCGCCGAAGTCGGCGGCGCGCATGTCGGCGGCCATCGTCTCGCCCAGCCGGGCCCGGCCCTCGCCGGTGAACAGGGCGAACCGCCACGGCCAGGTCTTCTTGTGGTTCGGAGCCCAGGTGACGAGCCCGCAGAGTTCGGCGATCACGTCCAGTGGGACATCGCGGTCACGGTCGACGATCATCGAGGTCCGCCGACGGCGCACCAGCTCGGAGAAGTGATCGAACTCCTCGCGATCCACGTCGGTCTCCTCGCGATCCACGTTCGTGGTCGTGGCCGTGGGGTCGATCGGGGACATGGACTCAGGATGTCATGCAGTGGCCCAGATCAGCACCTCGGCCCCGTCGTGGCCGGCGGTGAGGGCGCGCTCGCCGGCGCCGGTGAGACGCACGGCATCGCCGGTCGACAGCGACGTGACGTCGTCGAAGTCAGCGGCTCCACGGGGGACGAACACGTGCACGTGCCGATCGTCGGGCACGGCGACGGTCTCGCCGGCCGCCAGACGCCCGCCGTACAACACAGCGCCGTTCTGGCGGATCGAAACGGCGGCGTCGTGACCCCGGCCGGAGGCGATCGGCACGAGCCCACCGCGGTCGAGTTCGGCGTTGATGTCGAGCTGCTCGTAGCCGGGGTCGACCGACTCGGTGTCGGGCACCACCCACATCTGCACGAAGTGGACGTCCTCGGTGCCCGAGTTGTTCATCTCCGAGTGCCAGATGCCGGTGCCGGCGGACATGCGTTGGGCGAGGCCGGGGTAGAGCACGCCCCGGTTGCGTTCGGAGTCCTGGTGCTCGAGCTCGCCCGACAGCACCCACGTCACGATCTCCATGTCGCGATGCGGATGGGTGTCGAAGCCCGAGCCGCCACGGACCACGTCGTCGTTGTTCACGAGCAGCAGGCCGTGGTGGGTGTTGCGGGGGTCGTAGTGGCGTCCGAAGCTGAAGGAGTGCTTCGAGTCGAGCCAGCCGATGCGGGTGGTGGGCCGGTCGGACGCCCGCCTGACGTCGACGGTCGGTGCAGAGACGGTCATGCCCGGATCAACGCTTGCGGGCGCAATGATATTCCGGACGAGCGGGCGCCGTGACCGTCGGCCAGACTGGCGGCGTGCGCGACGAGCCCGAGCCACCGGTCGACGCCACGACCGCGGCGATCGGGTCGGTGCTGTTCGCTGCCGTCCTGTTCGGTACGGCGGGAACGGCCCGCGAGCTGGGGCCCGACACGGCAACGTCGCTGTCGGTCGGCGCCGTGCGCATCGTGATCGGCACCGTGGTGCTGTGGGCGGTGGTGACGGTCCTGGCACGGCGGAACGGCGAACCCGTGCTCCCCGAGGCCGTGCTCTCCCGCCATGGGCCGCGGATCCTGCTGGGCGGTCTGGGCGTCGTGGCGTACACGCCGTTGTTCTTCGTCGCCGTCGACCGGGCCGGCGTCGCCGTCGGCACGATCGTCACGATCTCGAGCGGCCCGTTCTTCGCCGGGGCGATCGAATGGACGGTGCGACGGACGCCGCCTCGTGGAGGCTGGTTCGCCGGCACGACGATCACCGTGATCGGTGCCGCCCTCCTCGTGCTCGGTGCCCGACCCGACGATGCCGGCATCGAGCCGATCGGTGTCGCCGCGGCGCTGTGTGCCGGGCTCGGCTATGCGGTGTACTCGGTCACGTCGAAGTCGACGATGCAACGTGGCCTGCCGTCGACGCTCGCTCTCGCCGCCCCGTTCTCCGTGGGCGCGGTCGGTGTGGTGGTGCTCGCGTCCCGTGAGTCGTTCGAGTGGCTCGGCGACGACGGCGGCCTGGCGATGGGCCTCTACCTCGGGGTGGTCGCCACGGGTGCGGCCTACGTGCTGTTCGGATTCGGGTTGCGACGGTTGACGTCGGCGACCACGGTCACGTTGGTGCTGGCCGAGCCGGTCACGGCCGCGCTGCTCGCCACGGTGGTGCTCGACGAGTCGATCCCGCCCATGGGTTGGTTCGGGGTCGTCGTCGTGGTGGCCGGTCTGTGGTTGGTGGGCCGCAGCGAGGTCGAACAGGATCTTCGCGTGCAGCTCGGAGTGGATGTGTCGACCGAACCGGTGCAGCAGTGACGGCACGTGCTGCGCTGCCCATGTACGACTGGCCGGAGGTCGGTGCGGCGTTGGACACCTTCTGGTCACTCGTGCACCGGCAGCTCAGGGCGGCGGGGATCGATGCGCCGGACCGGCTCACCCGCCCGGACGGCGTGGATGACCTGTGGTCGGACCACTCGACGGTGGTCGACCAGGTGTGCTCGCTCAACCCCGTCCGTGAAGGAGCCGGCACCGTCGTACCGCTGGGCACCCTGGCATACGTGGCTCCGGACGATCTTCCGACCTGCCCGCCGGGCGACTACTACTCGGTGATCGTCTGCCGGACATCGGACGCACGTCGGCACGGCGGTGACGTCGCCGCGTTCGGCGGGGCACGGATCGTCGCGAACGGCACCGACTCGCAGTCGGGTTACTGGAGCCTCGGCCACCACGTGCGTGACCGCACCGGCGCACGGCCTCTGTTCGGCCGTTGCGGCTTCTCCGGCAGCCATCGGGCATCGATCCGAGCGGTCGCCGACGGGATGGCCGACCTGGCCGCGATCGACGTGCACTCGTGGCGCCTCGCCCTCGAGCACGAACCTGCAGCACACGAACTGGCCGTGATCGAGACCACGAGCCCCACCCCGGGAGTGGTGTGCGTCACCGGGGCGGCGTCGGTGGACCGAGCCGCCGTGATCGATGCCTGCCTCGCCTCCGCCGCCGAGGCCATGGTCGGAACTCCGGCCGGCCGTGCCATGGGTCTGGCGGGATACCGGAGCAGGGAGCCGCACGAATTCGACGTCGTCGCCCGTCGGGTGGCGTGTGCGTCGCGCACTCCCTGGCACACCCGGTCCTAGGACGGCGGTCGGTCGTCGTCCGGCTGGCGGGCCCGCGACGGCTGGACGCGCATGGCCTCGTTCGGCATCTTCGGGTACAGCGGCGGCCACGGTGCGTCGGGGACGCCGTCGGCCAGGTCGGTGGCGAACGACTCGACCAACGGCGTGATGTCGCACGGTGCGTCGTCCATCAGCTCCCACGGATCGCCCTGCTCGGCGAGCCGGTCGGGAACCGTGTCGATCGTCATCTCCTCGGGGTCGACGGCGTCCAGTTCGTCCCACCGGAACGGCGTCGACACCTGGGCCCCCACACGCGGGCGGACACCCCATGCGCCGAACATGTTCTTGTGGGGAGCGTTCTGGTTGAAGTCGACGAACACGCGGCGACCGCGCTCCTCCTTCCACCATCGGTCGGTGATCAGATCGGGATGACGGCGGGCGAGCTCGCGACCGAGCGCCACCACGGCGCCGCGCACGGCGAACGAGTCCCAACCGGGCTCGACGCGCGCGTAGACGTGGATGCCCTTGCTGCCCGTGGTCTTCGGGAACCCGATCATGCCCAGTTCGGCGAGCAGATCGCGCACGTGGGCGGCCGACCGGCGGACCATGTCGAACGTGACACCGGGCGAGGGATCGAGGTCGATGCGCATCTCGTCGTGGTCGGCCGGGTTCGATGCCCGGAACGGCCACACGTGGAGACCGAGTACCCCCATGTTCACGGCCCACAGCACGTGGGCCGCATCCGCGATCACCAGCGCTTGCGACGTCGTGCCGTTGATCGTCGCCACGGTGGTGGTGGCCAGCCAGTCGGGCGCCGAGTCGGGGATGCGCTTCTGGAAGAACGACGGCTGCCGCACGCCGTTGGGATACCGCTCGAGCAGCACCGGCCGGTCGCGGACGGTGCGCATCAGCGCGTCGCCGACCGCCAGGTGGTAGCGGGCGAGATCGAGCTTCGTCCGCGGCTCCCTGCGGGGCCCGACGGACGGGAACATCACCTTGCCGGGGTTGGTGATCGTGACGGTCCGCGTGCCGGCGTCGAGTTCGACCGGCTCCCCGAACTCGTCGGCCTTCCCCACCCGCGCGACGCTACTCGTCGAACGTTGCATCCGGTGTCTGACACCGGATGCAACATCGCGGATGGACATCACGATCGGGGTCTGACCCCAATCGTGATCTCACTGGTTGACGTGGAGTTCGGTGTTGAGGGCGCCCCAGCTGCCCGAGCGGGCGCGGGCCACGACCTTGCCCGACTGTCCGTCGCGCAGGAACATCGTGTTGTTCTGCCCCGACAGCTCACGCGCCTTCACCACGCCCTGCGGGGTGAGGACGGGAGTGCTGGCCGTCACGTAGAGGCCGGCCTCCACCACGCAGTCGTCGCCGAGGCTGATGCCGATGCCGGCGTTGGCGCCGAGGAGGCAACGTTCGCCGATCGTGATCTGCGCGCTGCCCCCACCCGACAGCGTGCCCATGATCGACGAGCCGCCACCGATGTCACTGCCGTCACCCACCACCACGCCGGCGGAGATGCGACCCTCCACCATCGACACGCCGAGCGTGCCGGCGTTGAAGTTGCAGAACCCCTCGTGCATCACGGTGGTGCCCTCGGCGAGATGGGCACCCAGCCGTACGCGGTCGGCGTCGGCGATGCGCACACCGCTCGGGATCACGTAGTCGGTCATCCGGGGGAACTTGTCGAGCCCGTGCACGGTGAAGGTGCCGCCCGTCCGGCGCGCCTCGAGCCGGAGGTCGTCGACGTCCTTCACGGCCACCGGGCCGATGTTGGTCCACGCGACGTTGTGGAGCGCGCCGAAGGTGCCGTCCATGTTGATGCTGCGCGGGGCGGTGAACCGGTGCGAGAGCAGATGCAAGCGGAGGTAGGCGTCGGACGCCGAGGCCGGTGGCTCGTCGACGTCGATCGTCAACCGCACCGGACGGATGACCACCCGACGTGCGTCGTCGGCCGTGTCCCGCATCCCGAGCGACGACTCGATCTCGTCGGTGGGGCAGTCGTCGCTGCCGTACTCGCCCCAGCCGAGCCACCGGTACCAGGTGTCGAGCACCGCACCGTCGGAATCGACCGTCGCGAGGCCGGCGCCCCAGGCCATCTTCGTCATCGCTGAACCATCCTTCTGGTCACGACGTGGCGGCCGCCCGACACGTGGTCGGTCATCAGCCGGAACGTCACCGTCACATCACTTCGGGTCGCAGGGTGGGGAACAGGATCACTTCCTTGATCGAGTCGACCCCTGCGATCAACATAGCGACGCGGTCCATGCCGATGCCCAGACCGCCCGTCGGCGGCATGCCGTACTCGAGCGCCCGCAGGTAGTCCTCGTCGATGGACCCGCGCTCGGCATCGCCGGCGTCCTTGGCCAGCTGCTCGTCCTCGAAACGCAGGCGCTGCTCGACGGGGTCGTTGAGCTCGGAGTAGCCGTTGCCGAGCTCTCGCGAGTCGACGAAGATCTCGAACCGCTCGGTGAGCCACGGATCGTTCCGGTCGGCGCGGGCGAGCGGGGAGATCTCCGTGGGATGCCCGGTGACGAACGTCGGTCGCACGATGTCGGCCTCGCACAGGGCCTCGAAGAGCTCCTCCACGAGCTTGCCGCCACCCCAGCGTTCCTCCCAGCGCACACCGTGCTCGTCGGCCAGAGCGCGCAGCTCGGCGACGGGCTGACCGGGATGCACGGTCCGGCCGACCTTGTCCGACACGGCGTCGACCATCCGCAGGCGGGGCCACGGCTCGGCGAGGTCGATCTCCTGGCCCCGGATGGTGAGCACCGTCGTGCCGATGGCGTCGCGCGCCGCCTGCGTGATGAGCAACTCGCTGATGTCCATCACCTCGTTCCAGTCGGCGAAGGCCTGGTACAGCTCCATCATCGTGAACTCGGGATTGTGCCGGGTGGAGATGCCCTCGTTGCGGAAGATCCGCCCGATCTCGTAGACCCGCTCCATGCCGCCCACGATGAGGCGCTTGAGGTGCAGTTCCAGCGCGATGCGCAGGTAGAGCGGCAGGTCGAGCGTGTGGTGATGGGTGGCGAAGGGCCGCGCGTGGGCGCCGCCGGCCTCGGCGTGCAGGACCGGGGTCTCGACCTCGATGAAGCCGGAGTCGTGCAGCGTGCGGCGGAAACTGGCGATCACCTCGTGACGGATCTCGAACACCCGCTGCGCCTCGGCGTTGACGATGAGGTCGGCGTACCGCTGCCGGAACCGGGTGTCGACGTCGCTCAGGCCGTGCCACTTGTCGGGCAGCGGACGCACCGCCTTGGCGAGCAGCGTGACGGTGGCGGGCTTCACCGACAGCTCGCCCTTGCGCGTGGTCATCACCGTGCCGTCGGCGCCCACCCAGTCGCCCAGGTCGAGCTGCTTGACCGCAGCGAACGCATCATCGCCCACCACGGCCTTCGACACGAACAGTTGCAGCTCGCCCGTGCGGTCGCGGATCGTGAGGAACACCAGCTTGCCGGAGTCGCGCTTGAGCAGGATCCGACCGGCCACGGCCACCGGGTCGTCGGTCTCGACGCCGGGTTCGAGGTGGCCCCAGCCCTCACGGACCTCCGCCACGGTGTGCGTGCGGTCGAATCGATAGGGGTACGGCTCCCTGCCGTCGGCGCGCATGGCCTCCAGCACCGCCAGCCGACGTGCCTTCTCGGCGGCCAGACCGCTCCCCGACGGGGAGACCTCCCCGTCACCGTGTGGTGCGGCGTCGGGCTCGGCGTCGCTCGCGTCACCGCGCGGGGCGAGGTCGTCGTTGCTGGTCAAGTCGCTCACGGTGCTGTGACGGTAGCGAACCGGCCCCGGAACTGCTCCGTCGGTTCCGCGATCGGTGACGTGCAGCGGCAGTCACCGAACCGTAACCTCGACGGCGTGCGTCTCCGACCGGTTCTCGTGCTCGCAGCGCTGATGGCGGTGGCGTCCACGGTGACGGTCATCGCGGCCGGCGGGCCGGAGTCGATCGACGATCCCGCGACCGCCACCGAGGCTGCCGAGCCGGTCACGCCGCTCGCCGCCGACGTCGTCACCGTGTACAACTCGGGCGAGCTGCGACGCGACGTGGCTCAGCGGGCCGTCGCCGCCGCGCGTGATGCGGGTGCCAGCGCCGCGATCGGTCGGGCGGCGAGCATCGGCATGGTCGCCCTGCGTCGCCAGGGTTCCGCGGTGCAGCTCCCGCCCGCCGGGTTCGCCTACCCGATGGGCACCACCGTGCTGCCGCCCGAACTCGTCGGCCACACGATGGGCCGCGACGTGTCGAAGCACCTGGGACCGGACACCGTCGTGATGAGCGCGCTCACGGCGAGCCTGCGCGGGGCTCGCGCCGGCGACACCGTCGACCTGGTGTCGTCGTCCGGACGTGTGGTCCGCTTGCGTGTCGCAGCCGTGATCGACGACACCGTCACCGGCGGAACGGAACTCCTGATCTCGCCCGAGGCCGCCGACCGGCTGGGCGTGGCGCGTCTGAGCCGTGTGGTGATGTGGGGGTTCGAAACGCGTGCGGCGATCGACCGGGCGATGGCCGACGCGGGGCTGGTGTCGACCAGCATCCGCATCCGCCGCAGCTGGGATCCCGCCGACCCCGACAGCGGCATCGGCATGGCGGAGACGAAGTCGAAGCTCGGCGAGTTCGCGTACCGCGTGAACAGCAACGGCTCGGTGTCCCAGTCGAGCGACTGGGTGTCGGCGAGCCTGCCGGGCGGCCGGGTGGTGCTCAACCCGGCCATCCCGATCCGGGCCCGCTGCCACAACGTGATCGAACCGGCGATCCGTGCCGCACTCGACGAGGTCGTGCGCACCAACCCCGGCCACAACATCAACGTGTACCACGCCAACATCGCCGGTGGCTGCCACTACGCCCGCTTCAACCGGCTCACCCCCGACAGTTCGGTGGGCTTCCTGTCACGCCATTCGTGGGGGATGGCGCTCGACACGAACACGGTCGGCTCGTGTCAGGGCTGCGCCCCTCCCGACATCGACTGCACCACGGTGCGCATCTTCCGCAAGCACGGATTCGCCTGGGGCGGCAACTACCTCACACCCGACGGCATGCACTTCGAGTGGGTGGGCGAGCCCCGGCACCAGTTGCCCTACCCGTCCCGGTTCTGCCCCAACGTGGGGCCGTTCCCGTCCTCGCTCGGCGTCGAGGACACCGAACGGGCGGCCCTCTTCGCCGGTGACGGCCTCTACGCCGGCGACCACTGACGATCCTTCCCGCCGCAAACGGGGAACGTGGACCGATTCGTGACCCGAGCATCTGTCGCGGCGCCGGTTTTCCGTGGGGCTGCGGCGGGTGAACGTAGCCTGGTGGGCGTGAGCACGAGATTCGTCATCATCGGCGGCGGTCCCGCCGGCAACGTCGCCGCCACCACCGCAGCCCGCCTCGGCGCCCAGGTGACGATGATCGAACGCGACATCGTGGGCGGCGCCGCGCACCTCTGGGACTGCATCCCGTCGAAGTCGATGATCGCCACGGGCCGCGCCATCAGCCGTACCCGGGCGATCCCCGGCATGGGCCTGGCGAGCGTCGACACCGAGATCGACGTCACCAGCCTCACCGGGCGCATCGAGGCGATCGAGAACAAGATGCGCGACAACACCTCCAACCTCCTCCAGAGCCAGGGCGTGCGGATGGTGCGGGGCACCGCCCGATTCGTGGACTCCCACACCGTGGTCGTCGACGGGCCGGCCGGCGCCGAGACGATCCCGTTCGACGCTGCTCTGGTGTCCACCGGTTCGCGGCCGCGGATCCCCGACTGGTGCGAGCCCGACGGCGACCGCATCCTCACCACCCGTGACTGCTACCCGCCGAAGGTGTTCCCCGAGAGCATCACCGTGGTCGGCTCCGGCGTCACCGGCGTGGAGTTCGTGCACATGTTCTCGTCGTTCGGGTCGAAGGTGACCCTCGTCGTGAGCCGCCAGCAGGTGCTGCCGGGCAAGGATCCCGAGGTGGCCGCGGTACTCGAAGACGAGTTCATGCGGCGCGGCGTGAAGCTGGTGATGGGCGCTCGGGCCGAGGCGATCGAACGCACGCCCGACGGCGACCACGTCGTGGTGCGCTGTGACGACGGGCGGGCCGTCGAGTCGACCCACGCCGTGCTGGCGATCGGCTCGATCCCCAACACCGAGGACATCGGCCTCGACGCGGCCGGTGTGCACGTGAACGACTGGGGCTACGTCGACATCAACAACCACTGCGTCACCAACGTGGGTCACATCTATGCCGCCGGCGACATCTCCGGCAAGCTGCCCCTGTCGTCGGTGGCCTCCATGCAGGGCCGCAAGGTGGCCGAGCACGTGATGGGTGGCCACACCCGCAGCCACCGCCACCTCGACTACGACAAGGCGGCCTCGGCCATCTTCACCGAACCGGAGATCGCCGACGTGGGCCTCGCCGAGGCCGAGGCGTTCAGCGTCGGCCGCAAGATCCGCGTCACCAAGGTGCCGTTCTCGTCGACCGCCAAGGCGATGATCAACAACGACACGACCGGCTTCGTGAAGATCATCTCCGACCCGGCCACCGGCGAGGTGCTCGGCGGATCGATCGTGGGTCGTCAGGCGGCCGAGTTGATCTCGGTGATCGCCGTCGCCGTCACGGCCGGCCTCACGGTGACCGACCTCGCGGAGAGCATCCTCGTGCACCCGGCGCTCAGCGAAGCGCTCGCCGAAGCCGCCGAGTGAGAAGCGACAGCGGGGTCAGACCCCGCTGTCGCTTCTCGTGGCTACTCGATCACTGCGAGGATGTCGCCGCCGCCGACCGTGTCGCCGGCGGCGACCTTGATCGCCGTCACCGTGCCGGCCTTCTCGGCGTTGATCTGGTTCTCCATCTTCATCGCCTCGAGCACCACGATCCCGGCGCCGACCTCGACCGCCTGGCCGACCTCCACCAGCAGCTTCACGATCGTGCCCTGCATCGGTGCCTCCACCGAACCCGACCCGGCCGCACCGCCACCGCCGCCGGATCCGGCACGCTTGGTCTTCTTCTTCGCCGGGGCGCCGCCCGCAACGGCGTAGGCGGGTGTCTCGGGCACCCACATGTCGACGGCGAACCGCTTGCCGTTGACCTCCACGGTGGTGGACCGCTTCACCAGCGGGTCGGCGTCGTCGTCGTCGGTGGCGGGTGCGGTGGACTCGGACCTGCCGCCGACCCCGGTGAGGTCGAGGGTCTCCTCGACCCACTTGGTGGAGTGCTCGACCGCCTGGAAGTCGGGGTGCTTCAAGATCGCCAGGTCGGCGGGGATGGTGGTGGCCACGCCCTCCACGACCAACTCGTCGAGTGCCCGGATGGTGCGGGCGATGCACACGTCGCGGTCACGGCCCCACACCACCAGCTTGCCGACCAGGTTGTCGTAGAACTGGCTGATCTCGTCGCCCGAGTGGTAGCCCGAGTCGAACCGCACCCCGAAGCCGTCGGGCGGCAACAGCTTGGTGATCGGCCCGGGGGAGGGCAGGAACTTGCCCTCGGCGACGTCCTCGGCGTTGATGCGGATCTCGATCGAGTGCCCGCGACGAGCAGCGTTCACCTCGTCCTGGGTCATCGGCAGCTCCTCGCCGGCGGCGACGCGGATCTGCCACTCGACGAGGTCGATGTCGGTGATCATCTCGCTCACCGGATGCTCCACCTGCAGACGGGTGTTCATCTCGAGGAAGAAGAAGTCGCCGTCCTGGTAGATGAACTCGACGGTGCCGGCCCCGTAGTAGCCGACCGCCTTCGCCGCCTTCACGGCGGCCTCGCCCATGGCCTCCTCGACGCCGTCGGGCAGGCCGGGTGCGGGCGCTTCCTCGACGAGCTTCTGGTGCCGGCGCTGGGCTGAGCAGTCACGCGTGGAGATCCACACGCAGTTGCCGTGCTTGTCGCCCACCAGCTGCACCTCCACGTGGCGCGGCCAGGTGAGATAGCGCTCGACGTACACCTCGTCACGACCGAAGAAGCTCTTGGCCTCGCGCTGCGCGCTGGCCATCGCGTCGTCGACCTGCTCGGCGCGCTGCACCACCTTCATGCCGCGGCCCCCGCCACCGAAGGCCGCCTTGATGCACACGGGCCAGCCGTGCTCGTTGCCGAAGTCACGGATCTCGTCGGGGCCCTGGGCGAACTCGGTGGTGCCGGGCACGATGGGGGCGCCACCGCGGACCGCCGCCAGGCGGCTCGACACCTTGTCGGACATCTCGTCCATCGCCGACGGCGGCGGCCCGATGAACTCGACGCCCATGTCGCCGATCGCACGGGCGAAGTCGGCGTTCTCGCTGAAGAACCCGTAGCCGGGGTGCACCGAGTCGGCGCCGCTGCGCCGGATCACGTCGAGCATCACGTCGGTGTTGATGTAGCTCTCGGCCGCCGTCTGCCCGCCGAGTGCGTAGGCCTCGTCGGCGAGGCGCACGTGGAGGGCGTCCCGGTCGAGTTCGGAGTACACCGCAACGGTGGGAATGCCCATCTCCCGGGCGGCGCGGATGACACGGACGGCGATTTCGCCTCGGTTGGCGATCAGGATCTTCTGGAGCACGGGTGCCAATGTAGGTGCCGTGACCTCGCTCGGGGACATCTGGTCGGAAACCGAATGGCCCGCGGGCTGGGACGTCCGCCACGTCGCCGAGACCGGCAGCACCAACACCGACCTGCTCGAGGCGGTGGCAGCCGGTACCGCAGGAGCGGGAACGGTGCTCGCCGCCGACCACCAGACGGCGGGCCGGGGCCGCCTCGATCGCCGGTGGGACGCTCCGCCGGGGGCCAATCTCCTCGTGTCGATCGCCTTCGTGCCGGTGCCCGCCACACCGGCCGAGGCGACCCAGCGCGTCGGGCTCGCCGCCGTCGCCGCGGTCCGGGAACACCTGGTGGACGCCGTCGTGGGGCTGAAGTGGCCCAACGACGTCCTGCTCGACGGCGCCAAGCTCGGCGGCATCCTCGCCCAGCGCTCGTCGGCCACCGATGCCGTGGTGGTCGGCATCGGGCTGAACGTCGGCTGGGCGCCGCCCGGCGCAGCCTCGCTCGACGCCGTCGTCACGCCCCCCGAGTTGCTGGCCCGGCTGCTGGCCGAACTCGACGCACTGCCGGCCGACATCGTCGACCTGTACCGGTCGGAGTTGCTCACCCTCGGTGCGCAGGTACGGGTGGAACTGCCCGGCGGTGAGCTGCTCGGTACCGCTGTCGACGTGGATGACGACGGGCGCCTGGCGGTGAGTGACGGTCGCGGGGTGGTCCACCGTCTCGACGTGGGTGACGTGGTTCACCTCCGTACGCGGAGACCCTGACACCCGTGCCCGCGGGTGCGCCGTTAGCGTTGCGACGATGTCGTCCCCCCGCCGGAGTTCTGCGCCGTTCGCGCTGGTCCTCGCGATCATCGTCGGCGGGCTCGGCTCGTTCGGTGTGATCCGTGCGGCGAACGATCGCACCGCCGACGTGGAGCGGATCGACGGCCTCGAGCTGGTGCTCACGCCCCAGGAGGGCCCTGCCCGCAACTACCTGTTGATCGGCTCCGACACCCGCGAGAACGCCGACCCGAACGCCCCCGACTTCGGCGGCATCGGCGACACCAGCGCGGTGCAGGGCCGCCGCAGCGACACGATCATGATCCTGCGCCAGGAGGCGAACGGCAACGGTGCGTCGATCGTGAGCCTGCCCCGCGACCTGTGGGTGGACATCGCCGGCGAACGCGGTGAGAGCCGGATCAACTCGGCGTACAACGAAGGTGCCGACGTGCTGGCGGCCACCATCACCCAGGAGCTCGGCATCCCGATCAACCACGTGGTCGACGTGGACTTCAGCGGGTTCAAGGACATCGTCGACGCCGTCGGCGGCACCGTGGTGTGCTTCGAGTACGCCACCCGCGACGCCAACACCGGCCTCGACCAGCAACCCGGCTGCAATCATCTCGACGGGGTCGCCGCCCTGCAGTACACCCGCAGCCGTTACTACGAGGAGTTCCGTGACGGGGCATGGCGCACCGATCCGCGATCCGATCTGGGACGCATCGAGCGGCAGCAGGACTTCGTCCAGGCCACGGCCCAGGCTGCCAGCGACAAGATCCAGTCGGATCCGTTCGCGGCGTCCAACCTGATCGACGCCGGCACGGCCGCGGTGCGGATGGATCCGGGTCTCGACCCGGTGGCCGCCGCCGGCACGCTCCGCCAGGCGTTCGCCAACGGGTTGAACAAGTACCAGCTCCCCGTCGTCGGCGTCACCCGCAACGGCAATGCCGTGCTCGTGCTCGACGACGGGGCACAGCCGATCCTCGACTACTTCCGCGGCGTGGGGCCGGCGCCACCCGTCGAACCACCCGTCGAACCCGGGTCCTGACGGTCACCGTGCCGGGTCCTCTAGGCTCTGGCCTGCGATGAAAGCCCTCATTCTCGCCGGCGGTGCCGGTACCCGGCTGCGGCCGATCACCCATACGCGCGCCAAGCAACTGGTGCCGGTGGCCAACACACCGATCCTGCACTACGGCATCCAGTCGATGGTGGCAGCGGGCATCACCGAACTCGGTGTGATCGTCGGCGACACACGTGCCGAGGTGATGGCCGACCTCGGTGACGGATCGCAGTTCGGCGCAGAGATCACCTACATCCCGCAGGACGAACCGCTGGGGCTGGCGCACTGTGTGCTCATCGCCCGCGAGTTCCTCGCCGAGGACGAGTTCGTGATGTACCTCGGCGACAACCTGCTCCAGCAGGATCTTGCAGCGTTCGTGGAGGCGTTCTCCGACGCCCGCGGCAGCGGCCGGCCCCCGTCGGCGCAGATCCTGCTGAAGCCGGTCGACGACCCGCACCGGTTCGGGATCGCGTCGCTCGACGGAGACGGTCACGTGGTGCACCTGGTGGAGAAGCCGGCCGATCCGCCCTCGAACCTGGCGTTGGTGGGCGTGTACCTGTTCGACAGCAGCATCCACGAGGCGGTGGCGTCGATCGAGCCGTCCGACCGCGGAGAACTCGAGATCACCGACGCCATCCAGTGGCTGATCGACCAGGGCCAGCGGGTGCGCACCGAGATCCTCACCGGCTGGTGGATCGACACCGGCAAGCTCACGCCACTGTTGGAGGCCAACCGGTTGATCCTCGAGACGATCGAGACCTGCATCGAGGGCACGGTCGACGCCGAGTCGGTGATCGACGGGCGCGTCGTGGTGGGGCCGGGCGCCGAGATCGTGAACTCCACGATCCGCGGGCCGGTGGCGATCGGGGCGGGCACGAAGGTGGTCGACAGCTTCATCGGGCCGTTCAGTGCCGTCGGCGCCGACTGCGAGGTGCGCCATTCGGAGATCGAGCACTCGGTGGTGATGGACCGCAGCTGCGTGATCGACATCCCCCGGCTGGAGGACAGCCTCATCGGCAGCGACGCCGTGGTGTCGCGCACCCGACGCAAGCCCCGCGCGGTGCGGTTGATGGTGGGCGACCACTGCCAGATCGACGTCGAATGAGGGAGAACCACGATGCCTGACATCCGAGAGAGCGACCGCATCGCCGGCGTCCACGTCGTGGAGCCGACGATCCACGGCGACCAGCGGGGACTCTTCATCGAGACCTACCGGCGAGAGTGGATCCCGGGCGCGCGTGAGATGATCCAGTCGAACCGCGCCAACCGCCAGGCCGGCGCACTGGTCGGCCTGCACTACCACCTCCACCAGGCCGACTACTGGTACGTGCCGTTCGGTACGGCACGTGTGGTGCTCCACGACCTGCGCGAGGGTGGCCCCACCGACGGCGCCACGCACTGCCTCGACCTGTCGGGTGAGAACCACATCGGGGTCCACATCCCACCGGGCGTCGCCCACGGCTTCGCTGCCGTCACCGACATGGTGATCACCTACCTCGTCGACGGCTACTACAACCCGGCCGACGAGCTCGGTGTGGCGTGGGACGACCCTGCCATCGACGCCGACTGGGGCGTCACCGACCCGATCCTGTCCGATCGGGATCGGCAGAACCCGCGGCGTGCCGACCTGCCGGCCGACCGTCGGCCGTACTGGCCGCTGCGCACCTGACACCACCGACCCGCGACCGACCACAGCACCCCAGCCACAGGACCACGACATGAAACTCTTCGTCACCGGCGCGGCCGGCTTCATCGGCTCCAACTACGTGCGCCACGTCCTCGCCACCACCGACCACTCGGTGACGATCTACGACGCTCTCACCTACGCCGGCAACCTCGAGAGCATCCGCGACGTGCTCGACGACCCACGCGCCGAGTTCGTGCACGCCGACATCTGTGACGCCGACGACGTCACCCGGGCCATGGACGGCCACGACGCCGTGGTGCACTTCGCCGCCGAGAGCCACGTCGACCGCTCGATCGTCGACGGCTCGACGTTCGTGCGCACCAACTGCACGGGCACCAACGTGCTCTGCGACGTCGCCAACACCGTCGGGGTCGGCAGGTTCCTCCACATCTCCACCGACGAGGTGTACGGGTCGGTGGAGGAGGGCTCGTCGAAGGAGACCGACGTGCTCGCGCCGCGTTCGCCCTACTCGGCGGCGAAGGCCGGTTCCGACCTGATCGCCCTGTCGTACCACTCCACCTACGGTCTGCCGGTGGTGGTGACACGCTGCTCCAACAACTACGGGCCGTACCAGTTCCCCGAGAAGGTGATCCCGCTGTTCACCACCAACCTGCTCGACGGCAAGCAGGTGCCGCTGTACGGCGACGGGCTGAACGTGCGCGACTGGATCCACGTGGAGGACCACAACATCGCCGCCCAGCTGGTGCTCGAGCGGGGGGTGCCCGGCGAGATCTACAACATCGGTGCCGGCAACGAGGTCACCAACGTCGACCTCACCCACCGCCTGCTCGAACTGACCGGCCGTGACGAGTCGTTCATCCGGCCCGTGGAGGACCGCCTCGGCCACGACAGGCGCTACTCCGTCGACATCGACAAGGTGTCGGCGCTCGGCTGGTCGCTCGGCCGGAGCTTCGAGGAGTCGCTGGCCGACACGGTCGAGTGGTACCGCACCAACCGTGACTGGTGGGAGCCGCTGAAGGCCAAGGCCGGTCTCTGAGCCCGTGCCGGCCGGGACCATCGGACACGAGACGTGAGGTGCTGCTGACGTGAGGGTGCTGGTCACCGGTGCCGCCGGTCAGCTCGGTGTCGACGTGGTGCGCCACTGCATCGACGCCGGCGACGACGTGGTCGCCCTCGACCGTGCCGATCTCGACATCACCGATCGGGACGCAGTGGCAACGGCGGTCACCGCAGCCCGGCCCGACGCCGTGGTGAACACTGCGGCGTACACGGCGGTCGATGCCTGCGAGACGAACATCGACGTGGCCCACCTCGTGAACGCCACGGCGGTCGGCCACCTCGCCGAGGCGTGCTCGGTGTCGGGAGCCCACCTCGTGCACGTGAGCACCGACTACGTCTTCGACGGCACCCTCGACCGGCCGTACCGCGAAGACGACGAGCCGAATCCGCAGTCGGTGTACGGCCGGTCGAAGCTGGCCGGTGAACGCCTGGCCGGTGCCGATGCGTCGATCGCGCGGACCTCGTGGGTGTGCGGGGAGCACGGCGACAACATGGTGAAGCTGGTGCTCCGCCTGGCCGCCGACCCGGATCGCCGCCTGGCGTTCGTGGACGACCAGCGGGGATGTCCCACGTTCACGGCCGACCTGGCGCCAGCGCTGCGCCGCCTCGCGCTGGACCGGCGCAGCGGTGTCCACCACCTCACCAATGCGGGTGCGGTGAGCTGGTACGAGTTCGTCCGCGACGTCCTCGCCGCAGCCGGACACGACCCCGCACGCGTGCGACCGATCGCCACCGCCGATCTCGACCCGCCCCGTCCGGCGCCCCGTCCGGCCAACAGCGTGCTCGACAACGCCGCGTGGCGAGCAGCAGGCCTTCCGCCACTCCGCGACTTCCACCACCCCCTCGCCGAACTCGTCGCCCGCCTCACCCGACACCCGTGAGACCGAGGATGTTGCATCCGGTGTCTGACACCGGATGCAACACGACGCGATGGCGTTCGTCGGGGGTCCGACCCCTGGCGAACGGGGCGGTCCTACAGGCCGAGGAAATGGCGGGCGGCGTCGGCGCCGTGGACGGTGATGTCGTCGCGGCGGATGGTCGACCAGTGGGTGCGGTCCATGCGGAACTCGACGAGCTCGTCGGGCGCTCCTCGTCGCAGGGCGCGTCGCCGCCCGATCTCGGTGTATCCGAGTGAGCGGGTGACACCGAGCGACGGCGCATTGTCGCTCCAGGCCCCGGTCGTGGCGAACTCGGCGTCGAGCCCGTCGAAGCCGAGGGTCAGAGCCGCTGTGCGCATCTCGGTGCCGAGCCCCTTGCCCTGGTGGTCGCGGCCGAGCCACGAACCGGTCTCGAACTGTCGCAGCGCCGGGAAGCCGGAGGCGGCGAGGTCGATCGATCCGATCACCTCGCCGTCGCGGACGACCGCCAGCAGCAACCGCCAGCTGTCCGCCGCGGTGTCGGCACGGCTGCGCCAGTAGAAGCGCATCGCTTCCTGTTCGAGCTCGGGTGAGGGCCGGTCGGTCCATCCGATCAGGAACGGCATCGTCGCCGGGTCGTGGACGCCGCGGGCGGCGACCGCCACCAGCTCGGCGGCGAGCTCGTCGTCGAGATACCGCAGCGTGAGCCGTGGCGTCCGGACCTCGAGGTCGAACAACGGCCAGTGCCCGTTCCCCATCCCGCCAGTGTCGCGGAAGCTCCGTAGCATCGTCGTATGGGTTTCACGCGGGCCGAACTCGAGTCGTACGTCGGCGCCGCGGTGCCGGATCTCGTCGGCACCGATCCGAAGCTGGCGTTCGTGGGGATCAACCCCGGCCTCTGGACGGCGGCGACGCAGACCCACTTCGCGCACCCGGGCAACCGCTTCTACCCGGCGCTCGAGGCCGCCGGCATCATCGACCGCACGATCGACCGGGGGAAGGGGATGAGCGACGACGACCGGGCCCATCTGCTCGACCGGGGCATCGCCATCACCAACGTCGTGCACCGGGCCACGGCCAAGGCGTCGGACCTGACCACCGAGGAACTGCGCGAGGGCGGCGAGGAACTCCGGGCGTTCGTGCGCCGGCACCGGCCGCGCGTGGTGGCGATCGCCGGCATCACCGCGTATCGCACGGCGTTCGGCGTGCCGAAGGCCACGACGGGCGAGCAGCCCGAGCCGTTCGAGGGCGCCCGGCTCTTCGTGGTGCCCAACCCCAGCGGCTTGAACGCGCACGAGACGGTCGAATCGCTCGCCGAGGCCTACGCCGACGCGGCCCGAGCCGCCGGCGTGCTGTGAACCGGAACCGATCAGGCGTGAGGATCGCGTTCGGCGTCGTCGCGGTTGGCGAGGTACCAGTCGATCGTGGCGCGCAGCCCCTGCTCGAAGTCCATCGAGGGCGTCCACCCGAGCAGCTCCCGGGCGCGTGATCCGTCGACGGCACGCCGTGGCTGACCGTCGGGCTTCGACGCGTCCCACCGCAACTCGCCCTCGAATCCCACCAGGCCGGCGATGGTCTCCACCGTCTCCTTGATCGTGACCTCGCGGTCGGCGCCGAGGTTGATCGGTTCGACGCCGACGCCGACGCCTGCCCCGGTGCCGGCCGTGCCCGCGATCCCTGCGCCGACGTCGACCTCGGCGGCGCGCACGATGGCGGCGGCGGCGTCGTCGACGTAGAGGTACTCGCGGCTCGCCGCGCCGGTGCCCCACACCTCGACGTGGTCGGCGCCGGCCTCACGGGCCTCCACACACTTCTTGACGAGCGCCGGGATGACGTGCGACACCGAGGGGTGGAACTTGTCGCCGGGCCCGTACAGGTTGGTGGGGATCAGGTACGCGAACCGCTGCCCGTACTGCTGGGCGTTGACCTGGGCGTGGATCAGGTGGGCCTTCTTGGCGATGCCGTACGGGGCGTTGGTCTCCTCCGGATAGCCGTTCCAGAGGTCGTCCTCCGAGAAGGGGACCGGGGTGTACTTCGGATACGAGCACACGGTGCCCACCAGCACGGTCGTGTCGACCGACGGCGCCGTGCGGGCGGCCTCGATGACGTGGGTGCCCATCAGGAGGTTCGACAGGTACAGCCGTGCCGGGTGGTCGAGGTTGTAGCCGATGCCGCCCACGTCGGCGGCGAGGTGGACGATCACGTCGGGTTCGTGCTGGGCCAGCATCGTCTCCGCCGTTCCGGGAACCGTGAGGTCGAACTCGGCTCGGCGTGGCGACACCACCGTGGCACCGGACTCGACGAGGCGGGCGACCACCCGCCGGCCGAGGAAACCGGCGCCGCCGGTGACGAGGACGCGCCGGCCCGCCCAGTCGGACGCCGCTGCCTCCGGGTGCCCGTCGACGGTGGGCTGCTGCTCTGGCATGCGGTCAGGCTAGGGCGGCGAAGCGCCATGATGGGGACGATGGAGGCGGCAGCAGACGTACCCGACGCGACGGCGACGACCCCGTTACGGGTGGCGTACACGCTCGAGCAGTGCTGGCACCCCACCCCCGGCGGCACGGCGGTGGCGGCCCTGCGCATCGCCCAGCACCTGTCGGCGCGGCCCGACGTCGAACTCCACCAGGTGGCGGGTCGTCACCCCGTGGCGCCGATCACCGAGTTCCGACCCCGCGGGTCGGTGGCGATGCTGCCACTGCCCCGCCCGTTGCTGTACGAGTCGTGGACCCGCCTCAACTGGCCGAAGGTGGAAGCCGTCACCGGCGAGATCGACGTCGCCCACGCCACCGGGCTCGTTCCCTGCGGCACCGCGGCGCCGCTCGTGGTGACGGTGCACGACCTGGCCTTCCTCCACGACCCCGGCCAGTTCTCGCGCCAGGGCGTGCGGGTGATGGAACGCAGCCTCGCCGCCATCCGCCGTCGAGCCGACCGGGTGATCTGCTCGAGCCACTCGACGATGCGCGACGCAGCAGCAGCGGGCCTGGATGCCGACAGGCTCCGCCACGTGCCGCTGGGTGTCGACATCGTCGACGTCACCGCCGAGCAGGTGGCGCAGGTACGTCGCCGCTACCTGCTGCCCGACGAGTTCGTCCTGTTCGTCGGCACGCTCGAGCCGCGCAAGAACCTCGCCCGCCTCGCCGAGGCCATGCGCCGCCGAGCGACACGTCAGACCCTGGTGGTGGCCGGAGCCGAGGGCTGGGGCGACGTCGGCGACCTCGACGCGGCGAACGTCCTGTTCCTCGGCTTCGTTCCGGCCGACGACCTCGCTGCGCTGTACGCCGCGGCATCGGTGTTCGCCTATCCGAGCGAGCGTGAGGGGTTCGGACTGCCGGTCGCCGAAGCGATGGCCCAGGGCGTTGCCGTCGTCACCAGTTCGGGCACCTCCACCGAGGAGGTCGCCGGAGGCGCCGGGGTGCTGGTCGACCCGTTCGACGTCGACGACATCGCGCGGGGCATCGACGAGGCCTTCGACCGGCGGGCCGAACTGGCCGCCGGTGCCCGTGCGAGGGCCGCCGAGCTGTCCTGGCGATCCTCGGCCGACGCCACCGTCGCCGTCTACCGTGAGCTCGTCCCATGAACGTCCCCGGTCGCCGCTCCCCGCACCCCGACGTCGCCACGGCGCCGACACCCGCCGCCACGCCGACACCACCACCACCACCACCCACGCGTCCGTCCACTCCCACGCGGCTCTCCACGCCGGCACCGCCGCCGCCTCCGATGCGACCGTCCGGTTCGCCACCGCCGCCGCCCCGACGGGTCACGGCCCCGAAGGTGCTTCCCGCCGGCCGGCTGTCGCCGGTCGACGTGGCCGTCAACCTGCTCTGGTGCGTGCCCGGCCAGGTGGGTGGTTCGGAGCAGTACCTCGTGCGTCAGCTGTTGGGCCTGGCCGAGGAGGCCCACGGTTTCGTCCCACGTCTCTACTGTCTGCCCGCCTTCGTGGACGCCCATCCCGAACTCGCCGAGATCTACCCGATGGAGACGGCCGGGATCTCCGGCAACCAACGGCCCCGCAGGATCGCCTACGAGCACACGTGGCTGGCGCGACGCACCCGCTCGGCCGACCTCGTGCACCACGGCGGTGGAACTGCGCCGGTGATCGGGCGGCGTCCGATCGTGCTGACGATCCACGACCTCCAGCACCTCACGTCACCCGACTACCTGTCGCCCGGTAAACTGCGGTACCTCAGCGCCGTGATCCCCCGGTCCGTCCGGCGGGCGAGCGTGGTCACGGTGCCCACGGAGTACGTGAAGGGCACGGTGATCAACGCCTACGGCGTCGCCGAGGACCGCGTCCGAGTGGTGCCGCACGGCGTGGAGCCGACGCTCGGCGTCGGCGCTCCGGGAGAGTTCGAGCTCCGTCGCGACTACGGCCTCGGTGCCGGGCCGGTGCTCGTGTACCCGGCGATCACGCATCCCCACAAGGGCCACGAGTTCCTGCTCGAGGTGATGGCCGCCCACTGGCACGACCCCGATCTGCGACTGGTGCTGCTCGGCGGGGCCGGAACCGCCGACGGACGGATCGAGATGCTGATCGACGAACTCGACCTGCGTCGCCGCGTCGTCCGCCCCGGCCGGGTGCCCGACGCCCACCGCGACGGCCTGGTCGCCCTCGCGTCGGCGCTCGTGTTCCCGAGCGAGTACGAAGGGTTCGGCGCTCCGGTGGTGGAGGCGATGGCCCTCGGGACGCCGGTGATCTGCACCGACCAGCCGGCGCTCGCCGAGGTGGTCGGCGAGGCCGGTCTCGTCCTGCCGCGCGACCGCGACGCCTGGGCCGACGCCCTCACCGCCGTGGAGGCACGGCGCAGTCGACTGCGGTCGGCCGGTCGCATCCGCGCCGGCCGGTTCACCGCCCGCCGGTCCGGTGCCGCCCTTGCAGAGGCGTATGGCATGGCCGTCGAGGTGGGGAGCTGATGTCCGGCGGTCAGGTGGCGGACAGTCGCGCCTCCCGGGCGTCCCGGCGACCGGTGGTGGTGCTGTGCCCGCACTTCGAACCCGACACGGCGCCGACCGGCACGGTGATGACCCGCATCGTGGCGGAGCTCGTCGACCGGGGACGCACCGTCCACGTCGTCACCTCGCTGCCGTGGTATCGCACACATGCCATCGAGCCCGGCTGGCAGGGCCCGCTGGTACGCACCGAGCCGACGGCGTGGGGCTCGATCACGCGGGTCCACCCGTTCCCCGGCGCCGACAAGTCGAACCTGCTGCGCAGGGCCGTCGGGTTCCTCGGCTACTCGGTGCTCGCCGGGTTCCAGTGCCTGCGCGTCGGCGGCTGGTTCACCCGGTGCGATGCGGTGATCGCCATGTCGCCACCGCTGACACTGGGAATCACCGGCTGGCTGGCGGCCCGGCTCCGTCGCTCGCCGATGATCTTCAACATCCAGGACGTCTTCCCCGACGCGGCGATCGAGACCGGGGCGATCACCGACCGCCGGATCATCCGGGCCGCGACCTCGTTGGAGCGGTGGAGCTACCGGCTCGCCGACGCCGTCACGGTGCTCTCCGACGACCTGCGCGACAACGTGACCGCCAAGCTGCGCCCGGACGACGATCCCGCCAAGGTGGTCGTGATCCCGAACTTCGTCGACACCGCGGCGATCACGCCCGCCGACCGCCTCACGCCGTACCGCCGCGAGCTGGGCCTCGGGGGCGAGCCCGTGGTGCTGTACGCCGGCAACGTGGGATTCTCGCAGTCGCTCGATCTGGTGCTCGCCGCCGCCCGCGCGCTGCCCGACGTGACCTTCCTGATCAACGGCGACGGTGCGGCGCGCCGGTCGCTCGAGGCAGCAGCGGAGGGCCTCGGCAACGTACGGTTCGCCGGCTACATCGCACCGGATCGCCTGTCCGAGCTGTTGGCCACCGGCGACGTCCACGTCGTGCCGCTCAAGCGGGGCCTGGGTCGGGTGAGCGTGCCGTCGAAGACCTACTCGATCATGGCGGCCGGGAGGCCCGTGGTGGCGGCGATCGACCCGGGCACCGCCGTGCCGGCCATCCTGGCGCAGTCGGGAGGAGGAGTCGCCGTACCGCCCGACGACCCCGCGGCCTTCGTCGACGCCCTGCGCGGCGTGCTCGCGGCACCCGACGAGGCGGCCGCAATGGGTCGCCGCGGACGGGGCTGGGTGGAACGCGAAGCGTCGCCGGCCGCCGTCGGTCGCGCCTACGACCGGCTCGTCGACGCCGTCGATCGTCGCAGGGGCTGAACCGTCGGTCGGCGAGCCGACCCACGTTCGGCCCCGGTCACCGATAACCTCTCATCCCCGTGGCACCCTCCTCGTCATCCACCAAGAAGGCCGCCAAGCTGGCCAAGTCCGGTCAGGGCAAGAAGGTCCGCTTCCAGGGCGGAACACTCTTCCCCGTGATCGTCGCGGTCGTCATCGTGCTCGGCCTCTCGCTGGTGTTCTACGCCCGTCAGAGCCGTCCCTCCGCCGACGCCTCCGCGCCCCAGATCGACGACCACTGGCACCACGCCTACGGCTTCTACCTCTGCGACACCTGGTTCCAGCTGTCGGGTGAGGCCGACGCGCAGACCACGAGCGGATTCGCCAACTCGGACTACGCCCGCACCGGCGTCCACAGCCACGACGACGGGCTCATCCACTGGCACGCCTTCTCGTCGGCGGCCGTCGGCCGTCGCGCCACGCTCGAGGTGTTCCTCGACGTGTACGGCGTGGAACTCACCAACGACAAGCTCACGTTCCCCGAGGACCAGCGCGCTGGCCTGCCGCACCAGCAGGAGACCGGAGTGTTCGAGGAGGGCGAGACCACCTGCACCATCGACGGCGAGGAGCAGGACGCCGAGCTGAAGGCCGTGGTCTGGGACAGCTTCACCGACACCGACGACGGCACCACGTTCATCGCCGATTTCGGCAACATCCGTCTCGACGAGGACGCGATGGTGGTCGTGATCGCCTTCGTGCCGGGCGACACCGCGGTCGGCATGCCGCCGTGGGCGCCCGAGCTGCCCGAACTGGGTGCCATCGACTCGGGCCAGCTGCGGCCCGAAGATCTTCCGGGTGCAACCATGCCCGAGGGCGACGGGCACTCGGACAGCACCGACTCGTCGAGCACCGAGCCCGCCACCACCGACGGCTGATGCGGGCGGTCGTCCTCGTCGGCGGCTTCGGCACGCGGTTGCGGCCGCTCACCG
>Ga0102937_1000110_pt1 | contig 32482 bp, 33 predicted proteins | sample SalPonR2_B_D1_MG_FD_78213 | JGI IMG/M metagenome (GOLD analysis project Ga0102937, IMG submission 78213) | Salt pond soil microbial communities from South San Francisco under conditions of wetland restoration - Salt Pond MetaG R2_B_D1_MG | ecosystem: Environmental > Aquatic > Marine > Intertidal... | reverse complement strand
ATTATTGGAATTTGCAGAATCCATTTAATCATGTAAATTAAAATCAAAAAAAAAAAGAAATTAAAATAATTATTTATTAGCAGATTTTACATTTTTCCATTTTGGATCTGGCTGAAGTTGGCCATTTAAGTAATACTCGTATTTAATTAATTTGCCTTGTTCATTCCATTTTTGATAAGCCGGTTTATTTTCATTATGTAGTTTTCCATTTAAACACCATTTTTCTTTAATTAGTTGGCCTTGATCATTCCACTTTTGACAGGCTGGACCATTTTCATTATGTAATAAATCATTTAGTATCCATACTTGTAAAATTAATTGGCCTTGTGCATTCCATTTTTGATAAGCCGGACCATTTTCATTATGTAATTCTCTATTTAAATACCATTTTTCTTCAATTAATTGACCTTGGTCATTCCATCTTTTTATAGCCGGTCCATTTTCATTATGATAATATCCATTTAAACACCACATTTCTTCAATTAACTGACCCTCATTATTCCATCTTTGATAAGCCGGTCCATTTTCATTATGATAATTTCCATTAAAATACCATATTTCTTCAATTAATTGACCTCGATCATTCCATCTTTTTATAGTCGGTCCATTTTCATTATGATAAAATCCATTTAAATACCATATTTCTATAAGTAATTGGCCTTGATCATTCCATTCTATCCAAGCTGGCCCATTTTCATTGTAAAACATTCCATTTAAATACCATTTTTCTTCAATTAATTGGCCTTGATCATTCCATTTTTGATAAGCCGGACCATTTTCATTATGACATATTCTATTTAAAGTATATTTAATAGATTTGATTTGGCCATTTGGGTGATAAATAGTTTCTGAATCCATTTGAATTTATTTTTAAAAAATAATAATCAAAAAAAAAAAGAAATAGTTAGTTTACAATTTTCCAACTAATAGATTTTTCACTTACTTTCATATTTGAAAGTCGGCTGAAGTCGACTGAAGTTGGCCATTTAAGTAATACTTGCATTTAATTAATCGACCTTGATCATCCCATCTTTGCCAAGCCGGACTATTTTTGTTATGCAATTTGTTATTTAAATACCACTTTTGTTCAATTAATTGGTTATTATGGTTCCATCTTTGAAAAATAAATACATCATCGTTTTGCAATTTACTAATTTTTTTATAATCAATAAATTCTATTTCACCGGATTTAGTATAAACAACTTTCATTTAATTATATTTAATTGTATTTATACTTAAAATAACTAAAAATAAAAAAAAAAATATTATTTTTGGTATAATTAGTTGATTTTTAAAATTTCTATAATTGCATCTCCTGATTGGAAATCCATAAATGATTTATTTTTTTGCGATACTTCAAATTTTATAAAAGATTTCCCAGATATTACATTATTCATGGCAACAGTAATTAACCCGCCAGTTTTTAATCCATACTCCTTTTCTTCTATAACTTTATCATCTGCCACTAACCGGAGACGGAATTTATTATTTCCAGGTTTATTCACAACACTATAAAATTTAACATAATAAATTCCTCTTTCACCTAGCCAAAGTTTGGTAGGATCTTCAATATTATGAATAATATTATTTTCATATTTTACACTAAGTGGTATTGAAATCCATTCTGAATCACGTACTGATGTATTTGCTCCATCTAATAGTAGCATTTTTACTTGTGCAGGTATTGTCCTGATTGGCGCCAATCGGATATTTTCTGCTTCTTCAGGAGTTAATTTTCTTATTTGTCCTATTTTTTTTCCTGACATATCTTTTTATTATTGTTATTCATATAATATAAAAAAATAATTTAATTAATTATAGTTCCCTAGTTAAATACATATATTTTATTTTTATTCTTAAATCAAATGTTAAATTTTGTGGGACAAATGTTAATTCTACAAATCCGTCATCATCAATACCAGTATTTATAAATAATTCACCATTTTGTTCTGACGGATTTGTAGAATTTCTATAAATAATATTATCTTGAGTCATTACAAAATTAGGAGATCCTGGTGAACCAGTATCTGTAATAATTGCAATAAAATAAGATCCTTCACCTTCTCCAGTATTATGTTGCTTGGCAACTGTTTTACATTCAAAAGAATAAGATGTAAGAGGCTGAGCTTGCATTACAATAATAGATTCTCCTGTATCAGCAACATCATTAAGAGTAAAATAATTTGTAAAACATCCAGGATCAGAATTTAAAGTTCCTTCTCTAATTCCGGCCTTTGTTTGGAGAAACCCATTTTCAAAAGATTCTATTTTAATGGCATTTTCGGTATTTGATTCAATACTTGCATTACCCGTCATCATTACTACATTTTCTCCATTAATTATTGATGCACCTGCTCCAATTGCGACGGAACTTCTACTTGCAGCATCAACACTACCCTGAAGTAATTCCAAATTGTAATTAGTTGCACCATCATTATTTTTTACAGTAACCAATGATTCTCCTAATCGGCCGGATACATTAAATATATTTCCCACCGTAGTATGGCCAAGTTGGATAGATACGGATTCGTTAGTTGCATCTGTTAATATCTTTGGCTGGCTAGGCGATGCATCATAAGTTTCTTGCAAAGTTTGAACTGCAGAACCTGCACTTGACGATTTTGACAATATATACCAAGATGAAATTATTTCAGATGCCGTTAATAAAACACTTTCTCCCGGATTGATATTGTCAATTAAAGCTGCAACAGAATTATTTATTTGCAATGCTTCGGTTCCAGATATATTTCTTATCCAAACATGATATCCATGTCCTGCGCCAGTTCCAGCATTAAAATCGGCAGTACCAATAGCTGGCAATGTTACTACTAAACCAGCAGCAGTTGGGTTAATTGAATATCTGTTTGCTTTTACTAATCCTCCATCTAAATCCCATAAATTTGCAGATGCAGCCAAATCAATTTCTATATATTGACCAATAGCCCCACCGGATGTATTAATACTGCCAAGATATTCATAAGAATTTCTATATTTTGGATTTACAGACATTTTTATATGAAAAAAAAAATAAAATATATTTGTTATATTTTTAATTATTTTCAATTATTTTCAATTATTTTCAATTATTTTCAATTATTTTCAATATAATCAATTTCAGTTTTTAAATTTACCCATTTTAATTTTAACAATAAGCATTTTATTGTTTCCAATTTTGAATCTGAACATATTGCGGTCTTTAATATTTCAGCATTGTCCATAATTTTATCACGTAATACTTCATCAATGCAAATTTTTAACATGTCATTTATAATAATTTGTTTTTTATCTGTATTTGCAATATAGTAATCATACATTCTCATAATGAGAATTTTTTTACTTTCAATAGTTTCCAAACTTAATAAATTAAACAATTTTGTAATAATATCAATATTGACATAATTTTGGTTTTGATTTTGGTTTTGATCAAGAATACTATAAATTAAAACATTTACTTTAACAGTCGAAACAATCTTGCCTGATTCATCAGATATTATTTTTGGAATTGAATATTTACCAGAAACATAAATTGGAAGTTTGTAATTTAAGATTTTATCCAACTTTCCATTTTTGATTTGGTTAACTATACTATAATCAAACAAATTAACAGAACCAATATTTAAATGATATTTACAATTAATTAATCGGAATATTTCAGAATAAAAAGATTTATATTCCAAAAGTTGGTTAATATATTGGACATCTCCTGGTAAATGCAAATCAAAATTGTTGTGAATATAAAAAACATTGTTTATAATTTGGAAATTATAATTTAACATTTTTTCAGATTTATCCAAATTAATGTTCATTTCCGAATTCAAATACTTATTTAGATTTCCATTTGAATCTCCACAGTTTCTTATTATTTTGATTTTTTTTTCATTTAAAGAATCCAAATTTTCATTATCAAAATTGTATTTACTATAGAAATCCTTATATTGTTTGGTATAATTTCTCAGAAATTTTTCATAATTTGTTGCCATTTAAATCAAATATTTATTTTTATAAAAAAATAATAATTTAATTAAGGTTGTATATATTTATCAATATTTCCTTACTGGAATCCGGATTATAAAACTTATTTTTTTGATTTAACATATATATTATTTCTTGTTTTGTATATTGGTATTTATTGGTTATGAATTTTTTCTTTAGTTTTAATTTTAATGTCAATACCAATACTTGCAATTGAAGAATATAATCAAATGTTACTTGGTATATTACATGCTGGTCTTTAAATATTTTTTTATCCATGCCAGATATTTGAGATAATTTCCAAAATTCGTAAATCAATATATGATATCTTTCTGTTAAAAAACCATCAATATCCGATTTATTTCTTGTATATTTAATAACATTAATACATTTAATTAAAGTAATATCGGATTCAGTTATATTTGATTTATTGTAACATAATGAAATAGTTTTTAATAATATCAAATAGTGCTCTATTGATTCTATATTTTCATTAATAGATTTTGTTGTAACAATCATTGCTAATTTATTTGCAATAACTTTATATGTATTACTAATAGGTTGTTTATTTATAAATACAACTACGCAATGTATGGTTGTTCTAAAATGTGATACAACTGACTGATAGTACAATGAATCTTTGTTTTCGGCAAAAATATTTATTTTGTAATATTGATAGAATTTACAATTATGAAATCCGATTTTATTCAAATATTCCATAATTAATTTATTTAAAAAAAAATAATCATTTAAATAACTAATTAAATAACATTAAAACGTTGTGATCTGCCCATATTTTGCAAATATCAATATTTCCTCGGATGTATAATGTATTAATATCTTTACATCTAGAAAGTGCAACATAAGCTTGGCCGGGATTGCAAACTCGGGATATATCTACGACAACATTATCAAGTGTCAATCCTTGACTTTTGTGAATTGTTGTAGCCCAGGCAAGTTTTAATGGATATTGTTTGCGTGATGCGGTGTAATTCCGAGTTTCTACTGAAAACATCTTTGGAAAGATTTGATAAATATTTCCATTTTCTACCTGGATTTCAATAAATGAATTTTGGATATTTGTTACTATTGCCAAAGTTCCGTTTACAAGTTTATTATTTGGATCATAATTCCGACAAAACATTACATGTGCACCAATTTTAATATTTATTGTTTGTGGGCAAATATCATTTTGAATTTTTTTAATTTCACTATGTAAATCCTGAACAGATCTTTTATACTCATTATCTATTTGTTTATTTTTTCCTGACAATCCAGTTATGTGGTACTCACACTTATCAATAGCATTAAATGTCCAAACAACACCTGGCAATTTGTTAAGTTTTCTATTATTATAATTGTTCACGGAATTATTATCAGAATAAAGTTGTATTGGTGTAATATTCCTTTTTTTATATTCTTTATTATCATATGCAAGTTTCCGAGATTCCAATAATTCAATATCGGATTCTAATAATTGGTCTTTTCTAACACGTTGCAAGAATTCAAAAGTTTCAATATTTAAATACCTTTTTGGTTCATTAAATTCAAATATGTACAATTTGAGAGAATTCCAGATTTTGGTTTTAAAACACCAATCATCTTTCACTGGCGGCAATTGGTAAAAATCGCCAGAAAAAATACATTGAACTCCGCCAAATGGTTCATTTGGATCATTGTAGTATCTTAATAAACTATCCATCATGTACAATAAAAACTGGCCAACCATTGATATTTCATCAATAATTAAGAATTTTATTTGACCCAATTCTGGATTTTTTTTTCTTTTAATTTGATTAAGAACTCGCCGAATATCGCTAGAATTCATTTTGCTAGTATCACATGGTGGTATTTGAAAAAACCTATTAATAGTTTGCGCGTTCAGTTCTAAATTAAGTGCGGCAATACCAGTTGGAGCCAATACTGCAATTTTAGAAGAAGATGATAATTCACTGTGAATCTTGCGAATAGTATAAGTTTTACCAGTTCCTCCTGGGCCAAATAAAAAGATATTATGCCCACAAGCTAATGCAATCATCATTTTTCTAAATTCCATTTGATATTTGTAATTATTTATATTGTAATTATTAATCAAAAAAAAAAAATGAATAATTTATCCTTTAGTATTCAAGTCTAACTTGAATATTTATGCCTTTGTGTATATTAAAAAAAAAAATATACACATCCCGAAATATGTAATCTAATTATGTATTGGCCGGGTGATTTCCAAAGAATGGGACTGTTCCGAGTTAGTAAAAAAAATACTGCTTAAATTCGATAGTGATATGGAATGTTGTTTATTATACTAACTAATAAACAGGTCATTAATTTGACTTTTGGAGAAATCCAATACTCTACAGACACTGAGACTATTTGTCTTGTACTTTAATAATTTAATCTATCATTATAGGTTATCTTAAAATAGTCACATACGAAATGGTTTACACATGTAAATTACAGAGTAATTACTGTAATGGAATGTTTACTGGAGCAGATAAGCTTTGGCCGGTTGTTAGTAGACCGGTTTTTAAACGTAACAAATATTTGTTATGTTTTTTTCTTTTTTTTTTTATTTTAATCTAATTTGGTAATTTCCATAGTAATAATGCCAGATTTTGAATGTCCATTGGTATTATTAGATTGGATAATTTCTACTGAAATTTGCGAATATCCTTTAACTATTGATGTTAATTCAAATGACATAAAAGCTGCAGTATGAAAGTTGCCAAATTGGTGAGTATTTTTATATCTTGTAATAATAGTTTTTCCTTTTCCTTCAATAAGAGAGATTTTTAAATTGGTATTTTTAACCTTTTCTACTGTTCCAAATATTCTAATATAATAAGTTCCAATATCCAATAATTTGTAAACATTTGGTTGGACTTCTTTCACATTAATATTATTATGATATATAAAAGGATTAAATTTAATAGTTTTAGGTTCCGGATTTGATATAAATACTTCTTCACCTCTTGTAACTGCAAATCCGGTTTTATTTGTATCACGATTAATATCTGTAGTTTTAAATGTGGAACCAGATCTTCTCATTTTTCTTAATATTAAAAAAAAAATAATTATATATTATATTATAACAGTAATTCAACCAATGATAAGATTGATTCGATTCTTTTTTTTCCAAATGATGCACCTTTTTCTGTATGTTTAAATTTTGAAATTTCATCTTTCATTTCCGGGTTTATAATTTCACGTAAAGTATATTTTTCAATTAAAACACTATTTGATTTTCCAATTCCTGGAAATGATAAAAACATTTTTCTATCTATTTCACTAAAATCCATATTGGAAGTATCGGATCTTTTTAATAATTCCATTATTTTTGGTCCGGGTTTCTTATTGTTAATTTTAAAATTATTCAAATTCACCAAAGTTGGTATTTCTCCATTAATTAAATTTTTTAATGTAAATTGTTTTGCAAGTATTGATCCATTATTTTCTCCAATGCCAGGTATTGATGTCCAGATTTTCAATATTTGTTTTTGCATTTTCATTTCTGGAGTAAATTGACATTTTTTTTCAATTTGGTCAAATGTAAGGCTTTTTACACTATCCGAACTTTCCGAACTTTCATCTGGATTTCCAGATTCTATTATTGGTTGGTCAAGTTTATTAGAAATTATCAATCCTTCATATGATTCGCACATAAATTTTAACCATTCCGCAGTTTCTTGAATATTCTTTGATCGTTCAACTTGGATATTATCTAATATTTGCAAATGTGTAATACTTGCCTTTATGTTTCTATATGGAATACCACAATAGTAAGTATTATTATTTGGAGACTTCGGACCTTCAACTAAATAAAAAATATTACATTTGGTTTTATCTCGGAGATTTATAAGTTTATTTTTATTATGATGTCGGCCGTCTTTCATAGAAGCAGAATAATCTTTTAATGTTTTTCTTTCAATAACTGCCAATACCGTTTCATTAATTTCTCCATCTTTATACGATTCGTTTACTATTACATAATCACCAATATTTAATTGTTTAACTTCAAGTTCAACATTTCCTCTATTAGCAAAAGTTGGAGGTAATGAAAATACTGAATTAATTGTATCAATTACTTTTGATTCTCGGTGATCTATATAAAGTTTAATGGTCATATTAAAATATTATTATATCGTTAGAAACTATTTTCTTAAAACGATAATATTTTTCCATATTATCCACATTAATTAATTTTTCTAATCGATTAACATTTTGTATTAGCCGGCGTTTAATATTTTTCCAGCCTCGTTCCAATTCTTCTCGCGAATATAACCGGAATTCGGTTTTCTTTTTCCAAGTTGTAATTAGCAATATTGGTTTATCAGTTAATTTCCAATATGCATATAATTGCAATTCTTCCCGCTTAATAATTTTTTCATATGATTTATTCTTGATTTCCAAATAAATATCGGAATATCCTGGAATCGGACTATATTCGATATACCCATCCGGCCGGCCGGCTAAAGTTATTTTACTTGTCAAATTAAAATAAAGCTTTTCCGATTTTTGAACTTTAAATCCCAACTTTTGCAACAATTGGATAATTTTAAATTCCTTTTTATGACCCCGAGTTTTAAAATTAAACACTGGCGGTGACAAGTTTAACGACTTTGGTATTATCCCACATTGCATTTTTTGTTCATAAATCAATATTGCATTATTAACTTGATTAATCCGGTTAGAATAATCAATAATATAATTTATAAAATCTTCATAAGTGCAATTATGGACTAAAGTTGGTTTCATATTATAATCATCTTGGGAATCCAGATTATCCAATTTATGAACACTTTTAATTCTTTTTATATTTTCATTTGTTTCTTTACCGGCTTCATATTCTTCAGTTGCAATTTTATCTATATATCTTTTAAAACTTTCAATATTAAATTCTACTAATTGGTTATAATTATTATCAGACTCAATTTTGTTTAATAAATAATTTTCTGCATAAGTCGGTATTGTTTTAAATTTATCCAACATATTATCGCATGGAATCGTTAATTGCTCCTTTGGCGTATTAAGGAGTATATCTTGGCAATTTTCCAACTTTTCAAATTCTTTAATTTGTTTGCCAAACTTGGAAAAATCAATTATTTCCATAATTGTTTCCTTTTTTATTTTTTCACAATACAGATCGTAAAGTAATCCGGCTCTTATAATTATTTTATTTGTCATTTTTAATTAGTGAATTTATTTTATATATTATTTTAAATTACTATTTCTGAAATTTATTTTTTAAATATTCATAACCGGCTATCATAAAAAAACAAAATACAGTAATAAAAATAATTACTCCTATTAATAATACAATCATAAATATATTTCCCCAATTAATATCCGACCATTCAAAATCTTTATTTTTTTCATCTTGAGTTGGTTGAGGAATATCTGATACTGGAAATTCCAGATTCGCAAAGTATTTTTTTTTGACAATAAATATTTTTTTATCTGTAATTGGAAAGTCCCGAGTAGATAATCCAATTATTCCAAAGTTTCCAAATGTACCGCTGGATTCTGATGGAAATGCATTTTGTACTATTTGGGAACTATTAAAACCAACCGAAGTTGGATCAATTTGAATTAATCCATAATATTTGGGATCACTTGGTTGGACTCTATCATCAATACCAATTAAAGGTCCATTAGTAGTTAACGATTCTTTATAATACTTTGAATTTCCAAATACAATAAAATTATTTATGGAATTGCCAAATATGTCTTCTATAGAAACTCCATTTCCCGTAAGTGGAATAACCGGATTATTCCGATTAGAATATGATATTAAAAGAAATAATGAACAATTTGAGTGATTAAATAGTTTTAATTCTGGAAATGATATTTTTTTATTATCATGATAAATTTCTATAATTTCGTTAATAATACCGTTATGATTTTTTATAGAAATAGTCATATTGTTAGCCGGTAATATTTGTTTTTCATTTCCAATTTTTAATATTAGGTTTTTTCCAATATTGTTATAAATATTATAAATTACTTGGTATTGCATTTAATAATGATTAAAAAAAAAATGTTATTATTTATTTTATTGTTAAAAATATTATCTAAATAGATTGATGTTATAACCAAATGCACCAGTTGAATTAGTTGTATTAGTCTGAGGTGGTGTATTAGCACCAAATTGACCAAATGCTCCAGTTGAATTATTCTGAGGTGAAGTATTAGTACCAAATTGACCAAATGCACCAGTTGTATTAGTACCAAATTGACCAAATGCACCAGTTGTATTAGTTGTATTAGTCTGAGGTGAAGTATTAGCACCAAATTGACCAAATGCACCAGTTGTATTAGTTGTATTAGTCTGAGGTGAAGTATTAGCACCAAATTGACCAAATGCACCATTTGAATTAGTCTGAGGTGAAGTATTAGCACCAAATTGACCAAATGCACCAGTTGAATTAGTCTGAGTTGGTGATACCAATAATGGTTGAGTTGATAGCATTGGTGATTGGGATGGTTGAGGTGATGATACTGGTGATGGTTGGGGTGATGATACTGGTACCGATATTGGTGATGGTTGAATTGATATTGGTGATGGTTGAGTTGATACCGGTGATGGTGGTGCCGATACTGGTGCCGATACTGGTACCGATACTGGTGCCGATACTGGTACCGATACTGGTGCCGATACTGGGGATGGTTGGAATGATTGGGTCATTTTAAATTCTTGTTCTAATTCTTTTAATGTTTTTTCTATTTTAACATTTTTATTTTTTATTTTGTTATAAGCATTTGATAAAGGTTTTTTATTTGTTAAAGAATTTATTTGATCGTCTATAGCATTCATTAAATTTGTAAATTTGTTATCATCATCTTGATAGTTGCTATTATTTAAGAAATTTTCTATACTATCTTTTTTTTGATTTAAATCATCTACAATTTTATTTATATCTTCATTCGTAACTGGTTTGTCATTTTTGAAAACATTTTTAACTTTTTTTAATTGTCTTTTTAAAAATCCAGGGTTATTGTTATCGATATTGCCATCGTCACTATCACTATTATTGCCATCGTCACTGTCACTATTATTGTCATCGTCACTGTCATCGTCACTATCACTATCACTATCACTATCACTATCACTATCACTATTATCATCGCCTCTTTTAAATTTATTTAATATTTTATTTAAAATGGCACCATTATTTGCATTTATCACAATAATAATTATCACAATAGATATTAAAATTACTAATAGGCATAAAACAACTATAAGTGTTATATTAACAATTTTACTTCTTTGTTTGTCTTTATTTATATATTTATCCGATAGTTGGTCTACCCATTCGTTATATTTTTCTTTTATTTGATCGGCATTTTCACCAGTTTCATAATTATATCGGAATGTAAGTATTTTTTTTATATTTGCAGAATTGCATAATTTATCTTTGTTGGCGCAATTATATTCATTCCGAACTGGCATTACTTGGGGTACAATAAGTGTTCTAAATTCATTAAAATTTGATTTTTTATTTGGAACTATTTCTTGCAACATATCTTTGCCAATTTTACAAAAACATTTCCGATTGTCTCTTTTTCCAACAAATGTTAAACCAGGTATGTATTCAAATACTTCATAATCACTAGGATCATAATTATTATTTCCAATTATCATTAAGTCTGTACGTGTAAAATTGTACGACCGGGCAATTATTAATGTTAAAACAACATTGTTAGATGTTAAAGGGTAAAGATTTACAACATTTTGAAAAATTAATTTTGTATTATCGGCATTATAAATACTAACCGGCAAGTTGTAGCCAAATTTGTTATCATCCGGGTCAAGATTGGAATTAGAGTCAATATCTACTGGATCTCCACCATTAACTGGAATTGCATATGGTTGCGGAAATACATTGTTTACAATCTCCAATTTGTTTTTTTCAATAGGTACATACCGATACGAGTTGTCATTAAACAATACTAAAATATCAACACCAAAATTATTAAATATATTAATCGAAATTGGCAATGCTGGAATTGAATTTTGAAATTTATCTAAATAATTATTCTTAGGCATATTTTTATGTTACATAAAAAAAAAATAAATTATAATTAGTTATTTGATTGAATTCCAATTATGGATATAATTATTATTGCGCCGACTATAATTATAAAATAAAATATCAATGTTACAAATAAATTATATCCAAATATGACATTTTGGGGTATTATATATGACAATCCGATTATTGTATTTGCATTAAATTCTATATTGTCATAAAATATAATATTATTATGCGCACGTTGGCCAATCATGATATTTCCATCGGATTTGTGATATCTAAACCGGTCACGTTTAATTATTTTTTTTATAATATCATATCCGAATAAATATATTGTTTTATTGGAATCATCTAATTCAATTTGTTCTAAAGGTTTTAAAATTATAGTATCCGAATTGGCCAAATATAATTCCCGATTTTCAGTACTTGTTTCTTTGTCAATATTAATATTAATATCATGAGGAAGATTGTTTAGTATTAGCATTTAATCGGAGTTTTACAAAGATTGCAAATAATATTATTAAAATAAATAAAAATATAAAAAATAATGAATAGATGAAAATTAATTCATAAAGTTGCCGACTGTTATCTCTTTGAATTTCATACTCATTTTCCGATAGTACAACAATTTTATCGGATTGATATTTTTGTTTTTTTATCCATAAATTATGAGTATACAGGGTATGATAAGAATTCAAATTTTCATATCCAAAGTCTAATACAAATGTTAATTTCCGGATATCTGCCGGATCAATTTCTATTGTGTAATTCTTATTTTTTATTACCAACTTATCTTCGGGTTTTACTAAGTTGGCATCTATTGTTCCAATTACCATAGGATAAATTCTAGTAAAAGGTATCGACGGTGAAAGATTTTTTATATCCGGCACATCTTCATTTGTTTTTATTTTTGATTCCGGATTTTCCCAATTATCTGATTTCAATATGTTACTAATATCATCTTGGGGTTTTTTAATATAAACATGCATTTCAGTTTTGGAAAAATTAAATAACTTTATATTGTTAGTTTCTAATTTATTTGGTGATCCAAATATATGATGTTCGGCAATTCGTTTAATCAACCTGGATTCTCCATTATCATATATTTTAAACATGATTAATTTTATATTGTTTAAAAATTATTAAATAATATTTTCGACTAAAAAAAACAAATTTGTTATGCTTGGAAGAAAAGATATTAAAACAAAGGCAAATATATTAAAATATAATGGATTTTCCAAAGATATTATGATAAATAAAGCATCAATATTTTATGGAGAAACAAACACCGGAAAGTCATTTTTATTAAATGAATGTTTGAAAAGTTTGAGAAAGGAGTTTTTATTGTTGATAGCATATTCAAGTACTGCAACAACCGATGAAATGTTTCCATTGGATGAATACACAAGTCGGGCATTAATTTATGAAACTTTGAACTTGGACAAATTAAATGAAATTGTAGTGGCTGCAGAAGAACGAACCAAATTATACCGACTTTGCAGATCGGAAAAGAATTTACATAAGGCAATGTTAGTATTAATTGATATATATAAAATGAATAATGCAAATGCCGAACTTCGGCAACTTCAGGGTATTTACCGGATTATTGAAAAAATAGAAAAAGAAAAAAATGAAGTTTCAAATAAACGCGATTTAAAAGAAATAGAAAAAAAATGTGTGTTGGTTTACCGATTTATGATGTCACTTGGATTGCGATATATTAAACGAAATAAAATAGACATGACCAAATATGATAAAATGTCTATAACTCCAATTTTATTTGTTCGTTTAAATCCCCGGATTTGCATTATTTTTAATGATTTTGGCGAAGAAATAAAGGCATTAAAAACATCGGAAAAAGTAACATTTCAAAATTTGTTTACCCGAGGCAGGCATGCCAATATAACCACCATAATACTTGCGCAAAATACCGGGCAAGTTGATAAAAAGATCCGAGGCCAGGCTCATGTTAATGTATTTACTACATCCGAATCGGTCAATGCCTGGTTAAAAGTGTCAGATGCGGATTCTTTTCTTAAAAAGAAATTTAAAGATGCAATAGAAAATATTTTAATTCCAGATGAAAAAAAACCGGCAGAAAAAAGAGAATACCCGAAGTTGCTATATAGCAGGGAAAAAGGACTATTTTATGTTACCGCTAATGCAATGGGAAAACAGTACTTGGTCGGCGATAAACGGATATTACGAATGATAAAATCTAAGGAAACAAAAAAAATTGATGAAATTGATGATGGTATTTTCGATGAAATGATGAGTTAAAAAAAAAAATGATTTTATTTTAATACATAATAATAATACCAGTAATGTCAATCAAACTAGTTATCCCAAATATCTGTTTAAAAACTAACATTGATATAGAAAATGTCCAATTTGATTATTATAATATCTATGGATGTGATTCTATAACTGCTGATTCTGATAAAATCTTTTATTTGTACAATTCCAATTTGAAACTTTCCAAGGAAGGAACTATAATGGAAATTCGCAACTACTTGGTTGAATTTATGGAAAGAAACAAAAAAATATTACCAAATTTGGATTTGAATTCTTCTAAAATTCCATATACATCATTGCAAATTTATAGTAATAAATTAACAAAATTTTCATTTATTATGTTGGTAGAAAAAACTACATATAAGATTGAACAAAATATTTCTAATTTATTATATGAAAATAGAAAATTAAAGTACTACAGTGATAAAAATTGTATTATTTCCAATGATACAATTTTATGCGATTCAAGACGTATAGAAAGATTTCTTATGCTAAAAGATAAAACTCCAATTATGTCATTTATCAATGATTGCAATATAATAGATTTAATATTTGGCAAAAGTGGTATTAATACCAACTTTATACTAAGCAATAACAATATTATGCAGTATATTTCCAAAGTTCTTGTAAACAATTATGATTTTGGAAAAAACATAACACTTTCAAACATGTACAACATTATGAAGGCCAACTATTCAAATATATCTTGTTTTTCAAAATCTGAAATTGTTAATCATGATTTAGTATCTCTTGATATGAATAAGGCATATTTTTATGTAATGAAAAAAAATGTGTTTCCAATTGGAAGTCCTGTATGGTTTGATTTTGAAGTTGATTATAATCCAAATTATCTTGGATATTATTATTGCAAAGTAACACCAGTAGAATTGCCAGTTAAGATTTTAATAGATCAAAAAAATGGTTGTTTTTCCGATAAAAAGATAAAAGGTTGGTTCAATTCGGCTGATTTAGATCTTTATAGAAAACATGGTTTTAAAATCAAAATCTATAATGGATATCAATGGGAAACAAGTGGCAAGATTTATAAAGAATTTTGCAATGATATTGAAGAAGTTTCTGAATTATTGACTTCCAAGCCTTTGAAAAAGCGATTAATGCACATTGCTGGAATATTAACAAGGGTGGATTTTATTACTACAAAAAATAGTGAAAATAAACATATAAATCTTACTAATAATTTTCAGAATTCTATTTCAAGAATTTCATTTATCCATTTAAATTTATTCATAATTTCATATTTGAGAAACTATTTGTTTGATACATTCTTTCTTACCGATTCCGGAGAGTCATTTGGATTTGCAATGCATACTGATGCGGTTTATATTAAGAAATCCGATTTAAATGTATTTAATCACCTTATCCACCCTCGCGTAATTGGAAAGTTTAAAATAGAAAAAAAATTAAAAGGTCCAGTTAGTTTTAAAAATCCATACAAGCCGGAATCATTATGCCCAAATGATTTTAATATTACTGATATTATCTTCTAAATAATACTGATATTATAGATTTATTTTTTTTGATTTTTAAAAATGTTTAAAAGTTATAACAAGAAATGGATTCCGGAGATTTGGCATTTATAGATGACATATTGTTTTCCGAATTGATACCTGAGTTGAACAAAATAAAGCCAGATAACCAATATGGCTGGTGTTGCAATGAGCAAATGAAACATATTGAAGATGAAATGATTTGCGAAGTATGCAATAATGTTATTCAATATGTGGATGATATGTTTATTACACCGCATTCTGAAATTACTCAATATGATAATGATGGAAATGTTCGACATGGAAAACAACAAGAAAAATCTACCGATGACCGGATTTCATTACTTGTCCAAGAATGTCAAAATCGGATAATGAAACAAACAGAAGAAAGATTGGAAATTGTATTGATAAAAATTGCATGTGAATATATGTTTAAAATTCTTAATAATAAAATCAAAAAAAAAGAAAATAGAAAACAATTATTTGCTGCTTGTATTTACTTGGTTGCAATTAGCAAAGGTTATATTATGACTGAAAACCGGTTAATCAAAATTTTTAAACTAAATGTTTCCGGGATAAGCCAAGGTTTGCAATATATTTACATTTATAAAGCCCAATACGGACTTGATTTAGATGTAGACCCATTTGTTTATTCATATATGATAATTGAATTGCTTTCCCAGTTAATATATAAAGATCGTCATGGAATTCCGCAAACTTTAAATACTCCTAGTAATCGTGAATTTTGTACAAAATTGGTTACTTTTATGTTGAGAAATAACATTGTTTACAATACTAAATTGAAAACAAAATGTTCTGGTGCAATATTTTATTTAATCAAACTATTGGGTTTAACTGAAAAAAAGAAAAATGAAATTACCAGTGCGATGAAAATATGCCAAAATACTATGATTAATACTTATAATATCTTAATATTGCCGGAAATTCAAGCAAAACTTCATCCAAGATATAGAATAGCAACATAAGTAATTTTATTTTTTTTTTTGAAAAAAAAAATATTTTAATTGGTATAATTATTAAATACTATATTAGTAATTAACATTACAATTTTTGTTTTATATTGTTATTTATATATACAATTAATATCATGTAAAATTTATTAGTATTCTTACTGTGATGAAATTTGAAGTTTTAGCGGTCGTGGATAGTATATCAAGCAGGGCTTAAAATCTACTTGTTGTAATTAAACTATGCATATTTATCTTAACAGAGGGGGATAGAAAGTCATAGAAATAATCAAATCTTAATTTATAATCTGATGCGCTTTGCTAAATCTGCTAGTTAATAACCCAGAAGTTTACAATGCTTTCGACAAAGCCGATCTACTAGTACTAAAGCTCGGTTGTAAAACTTAAACCATCTTAATACTCATTTTATATAATATTAATATCAATAAACATAAACAACAACAATATATACAAAATATTGTAACATTAATACTGCAATTAATGTTTAATTTTTTTTAACAATTAAAATATATTTTTAAAACTTGATTTATTTGGAGGATTTACATGAATATAATAATATATATATACTTATATAAAATTATTAACACTGCGCAAATATATGTATTTACATAGAATTAATAAACTATATAAGTATATGTATTATTTGATTCAATACCTCACTTGATATATTATAAAATCATTTTTTTTTTTTTAGTATTAAAAATGTGGTCATGGGCAAAGATTGGAATAGTTAAATCCAATGAGATTTATGAATTTGGACTTTTATATTACCCAGATCCAATAATTGGAAATATAAAAGATCTTAAAGATAAATCTTTTTTGGCAATAACTGGCGAATATAGTGAACACAATGGTAAAAATCAGAACTATGTAGAAACTATAATGATAAAAGATGCCCTGAAATTAAATAAAATTGATGATGAATATAAAAAAGAAGTAGTTGTAATATCTTCAAATACATCAATTTTTGAAAATAAAATTGATCAACTATTTTTAAAAATTGATATACGCAAAATCATTTATTACTATAAATACAAAACCGGTAATACTAACTATATTACCCGGATTTTAGAACTTGGATCATTAAAATGTTATTACAAATATTATATGATTAATACTTTATATACAGATATGCCTTATAAATTAGAAAAGTTTTCCATTTATGACAAATCACATCAAGATAAGAATCTTTATGGATTATTTTTGTTTAAAATTAAAAAACCCGAAAAATCCTATGAAAAATCCAATCTTTTAAAATCTTTAACGGATGTACATAATCACGGTATTGTTATGAATTTTGGAAATGATTATGAAAAATATATTGAAGTATATGATAAAAAAGTCATATTTGCAGATTTTCCAAATGCATTTTATATATGGGATAATGAGAATCTGGATAATTTAATAAAACAAAACTATCCACAATTATATTCCAAATACAAATTGGAAATTCAAAAAAAAATATCCAATAATCCTACAGAATTTGCCAAAATGCTAACAATTACCGATTTGGATATATTAAGTAAATTTGATAAAAATATCAATAAAAAAATTGAACAATATATTAAAAAATATATCAAATTTGGATATTACCAGACATTTGGTAATGATTTGCCAGTTATTAATTTTATATAAAAAAAATATTCTTATGAAAAAAGGAAAAAATGTTATACATGTTGGTTGTTTTTAATTTTATTATTATGATACTTGGCGAAATATTTTATGTAATTAGTATGATCAAAAATATCAATAATAAAGCCGATAAAGAAGAAAAAAACAAACAAATCCAACTTGATGCAAAATACCAAATTGATAGTGTATTTGATTATATAAGATCCGAACTAATTGATTTTATTGATAAAAAAGTACAAACTGAGCAAACCGAACCAAAAAACCAAAACAAGAAAACTGAACCAAAACAAGAAAACTGAACCAAATTAAAACATGTTTCGGTTCAATTTGGATAATACTCAGCATGAATAAAATATTAAAAAAAAAAAATATTCAAGTATTCAAGTATTCAAGTATTATCTATATATGGATTCGCATTTCCCACATGCAAATATAAAATTATAACTTTCATCATAAATCATATACATATATTTATTTTTACATGATTTACATTCTCTTTCAATTTTTTTTGTTGTTGGTTCATTAATCAATCGTAGAACATCATCATCAAATATTTCTTTAATTGACGTTCCTAAATTATCATAATATTGTACTGATATTAATTTGTCATTATTTGGAAGTCTGGTTGTATCATAGCAAAGTTTGCAAATAATTAATTCGGTAACAATATTAGGATATCCTAATATATTGTTGCAATTTTTACAAAATCTAGGAATTGACATATTTATTTATTATAAAAAAAATACTAATCAAATTTAATTAATTAAAAATATTTCATTTTTAGTTGGATCAAATAGTTGACATTTATAAAATTGCGAGATCCAAATAGTAATCTAAATGGTTTTTTATTATTATTATATATGTCAATTAAACTATCCAAGTTTACATAATTATTTTCATTTATAAACACTTCCGGAAGTTTCAATTTGTACTTTTCATAACGGCAACAAAGTTGGTTACTAACCAGTTTTGATTCAATTAAAAACACATAAAGTCGGAGTATTACAAATTCATCTTTGTAATTGCACATATCAATCAATGTTTTATAATTTTCATTTCTATAAAATCGGATAGATTCAATAAGTAATTTTGTTGGATCGGAATATATCCGGTTGTTATTCAAAGTTCCAATTTTGATATAATTCAAATTGGCCGGATCTATCACAAGATTATGAAATATTGCAAAAGTTGGTTTATTTATAACAAGTTCATTTTCTTTAAAATCGATACTATCTAATTTGCAAATATTAGAATTGGATACCAATTTGAACGAACTTAGGTCAATTATAAAATCGGATTTATTCCAATGTTCAACAAACATTTTTTCACCAATTAGAATATTATTTTTTGATTCTAATACATAATCAAATTGGTATTCAAAATTATAATATTTGGCATACCTATTGGAATATATAAATCCTTTTTTGTTAATTTCAAATTTGTTGGAGGCATTCTTAATCCGGTCAATTACCCATTCTGTTGTGTAACCCTGTTTAAGAATAAAATCTATCATATTTTCTTTTCCCATTGACTTATTGCAAGTACTGCAAATTGGAATAAGATTGTCAAATGTATTAGGGCCACCATTTGCAACTGATTCAATATGTCCAGCTTCAAATGTAAATGGATCAATCATAGTTGGACAACCGGCTCCACATTGTATTTTATACTGACCTTTTCCATATTTTTCCATGTAATTAAGAAAACATATTTTTTTTGATACTGCTGTCAATCTGCTTGTCATAATTATTTTATTTTTATTATTTTTTTTTATTCATTTTTTTTTTATTATTAAATGAATATAATAATAGGTGGGGTTGAAAGACAAATATCCCAAGTTGCGACATATATGCAATACCAAGGTGGATCAGATAATATCAAAGGTAAAACAGTTAGGCAAATTTTAGATGAATCTCGGGCTGACCGACTATTGGAAAAAGAAAAACAAAAAAGATTCATAAAAGAATCCAAAATGCTAATTGGCGGATCAGATAAAATTATAGAAGTAATAGATGTAAATTATCCATCTGATAAAATACTGAATAAGACCGATTCGGCATTCCAGATTGCTACCGAAATTGAAAAAAATTATGCTCAACAAGCCAAAATGATGAGCGAATATATATTTTAATAGTTGGCCAATTTACTTATCTGATTTGGTTCCAAACTTGGAATTTGCTGTTTTTTTCCCAATTGTAAAAAATATTCCAAATATGAATGCAATAATTACAATCATTATTAAAAATACTAAATATGTCAGTAATTCCATACTGAGCATCCACATTAATCCATCATCCATGGTTTTATTGATGAAAAAAAAATATTTTATTTTTTTAAAGTGGGATAATTAATTTCATTGAAATTGGTTCTTTATTTGTCCGGACAAGTATAAATTTTTTGAAAAATATCATAACAATTTCACTTTTGATATGAGATATAAAAGTCGAAATTGCCTCTCGCGGGAATGTAATTGAGTATAATTTATTTGGACAATTATTAATAATCCGGTGATTTTCATTTAAATCAAATGAAATTGTAGTGGAAGTATTGGAATCTTTCAAGAAATTAAATTCGACTTTATTATTTTTGGCAATCATTTCGCATTTACCAGCTTGTTTTTTATTTTTTTTTCCAAACATCTTTTTAATATCTCCGGACATGTAATTGGATATTTTTAAATTTGGCATTTTATCATCTTCAACTGCCGATATTGTAACAGGAATAGTTATAGGATCAATTATATTTTTGGTAGTTATAAATGATTTTAATGTTGATTTTAACGAATTGTCATAAATTTTAAAATTCAAAGTATTATTGATACTATGTTCGGTATACAAAGTAATGTAGTTAGAACCTTCATCAATATCTTGAATCATATTTTCCAACTTTGCAATTGATGAAATATGAATTTCAATGGTTTGTTTGCAATAATACGAATAAACTTCATTTCCTTGAATTTTAATAAATATATATTTTTCCCGATTTTTGGTATCATTTACTTCTTTTTTTTTCTCAACAATAGTTGATTTAATAATAAATTTATCTGGTTCTGCCCGGATAATGATAACATCGCACTTCATTGATTTAAATGTGTTTAAATATTTTTGAAATAAAAATGGTTCGGTTATTTTAATTTCCATTAATGCATTAATATTTTCAGGTTCATCAACTACCCCCTTATAACATTCAAATGGTATTGATTTGTTCTTTCTTGGTCTTCCAGGTTTTCCTTTTTTTCTTTCAATTTCCATATTTATATTTTATATTTTTTTATTTAATATTTATTTTCAAAAATAAATAAAATTATTTAAATCGAATTTAAATCTCGGAACGTGTTCATATTTAATATAAGTTCTTTTTTAATTTTTTCCCCTGAATATACCGAACACATTCCAATTAAATTCAATATTTGGTTATCATTTAAATCTTCCGAATAAACTGCATCAAATACAGCAGATGATATTCTTTTTTTTTTCTGATAAAACTCGGTTTTAATTTTTCCATGCAATTCCGGCGTTAGTAATTTCTTTTTCCACTTTGTAGTCGGAGAATTAATTTTTAACATGTAAAATCTTTTATTTTCCATATTGGAAGTATATATATTAGACCCCATGTACGAGTAATGCCGGCCAGTGTCTTGCTTGGGATAATCTATCAATTTTCGATAATATTTTTTTCCATTTTTTACACCCAAGTATTGATATATATCTGGAACTATTGCAGGATCGCCATTAAAAACAATTTTTTCACTTTCTTCTATTGGATCATATATGTTATAAAAATGGAACCTATCTATAATATCCAAGTTTAATCCGGAATTTATCTTAAGATTGCCGAACTTTTCCCAAATAACACTTTGGTCTACCAAGTTGGATAAATCAAATACAATGTTGGTAGTATTTGAAATATTGTATTTGGAAACTTTAAGATTTTTGGGAACAATTGGCATTTCAAATTCTTTAGTCGGCAACAGCATTGTGGAATTTATATCGCAAAATAAGTTAACCGAATCCGGATATAACATATTAAAAAAATCCTTTAAAGTTTCATTTTTATTTTGTTCTAAAGACTTTAATTTGTCCAATATTTTATTAAAATTTTTAATGTTAGTTTTATTGTTTAACAAATAATGATAAATCTGGTAGGCCAACTTGTCAAATTTTAATAGAATATTGTTTAAATCAATTCGTTGAAACAATCCAGAATCAATTGACAATTGTAATACATTTTCATCATTATGAAGAAAAATACACATTTTTTCAAAATGTTGGAATAATAAAATATAATTGTTTATAAAATCATCAATATTGGCAGGTTTCAATTCCAATAATTTGATGTCATTTAATGTTTTGGAATATATTTCCATTTGAGTTTCTGCAATAGCTGCAACTTTATTGACATCACTCCAAACATTTTCTAACAAATAAAACAACCTCTCCATTTTATATTTATTAGAAAGAATATTTTTAAAAAGAAAAAAATGAGCAAAGTTAGTGTAAATAAAAAAATGAAAGACCAATTACAAGAAACTCCAAAAAAACAAAAAAAAAGTGTAAGATTTTCATCAGGTTCGCAAAACAAAAAGGAGAAAAATACAGTTCCCAAGGAACAAGAAATTGAAATTGATCATCAAAATTTGAATAATATAGAAAATTTTGAAAATTTTGAAGATTTTGAAAGTGATGATTTTGATGAGCCAACTTCTAGTAAAAAGAACGAACGTTTTAATTTCAAATATGCAATTGTTTTGGTTGTCCTGATTGTTACAGTAATTTTTATTATATTGCTTCTTTTTGCACTTTATAAATTTTTTAGTAATCCAAAGGAATTAATGACAAACCGGCAAAAGGATAGACCCAAAGTTGCAAAAAGGAAAGTTAATAAATCGGAAAAATCTAATAAAGACCAATCTGGCAATCCAACTTCGGAACAATTAGAAGATAAAAAACTCTCAGTTGAAGAAAGATTGAAAATGATACAAGAAAAAAATGTTGAAAGAGATATGCAAATCCGGAAAGAAAGAGAAGAAAAATTAAAAGAATTAAGAAAAAATTTAAATAATTCCGAAATCGATATTCCCCAAAATAAAATAAATATTCAAATACTTTCTGCCGAATATGAACCAGAACCTCCAATGGATAGAATTGAAGAAATATCTGATGATGAAGAAAATGATGAAAGTGAAATTTCATTAGCAAAGTCGGAACAAGAAGATATTGTTGAATATCAATCTGATAATGGTGAAATGTAAATTAAATAATTTATTTTTTTTATCCGGTTTTAGTCTCCATAATTGATATTATCTTCGTCATCTTCGACAAAATCGACATCATCCAAATAAGCTTCTTCGTCTGCTTCTTTTTCATTAAATGGACCTTCATAGTTTATTCCATCCAAATCATCAATTTTCTCAAATGCAATATCTACATTATCCGATTCACTAATTAATTTTTCTTGTCTAAATATATCATCCAAATATATTTCTAAAAACATTTTACCAATATCCGGATATGAAGTAAGTATTTTATTTATTGCCTCTGTCAAAAACATTTTTAACCAACCATATTGATCTTGCGGTTTCCAATTTGATATTTCCGATAATTTAGACCAATAATTGTCATCATTAATTGTTGATAAATTTATTTTTTTCAATTTATCAATATCTGCCGGGGTTTTGCCAAGTTTCTCTAGTAACAAACTATTTTCCATCAAACTTGGATTATTTATAAGAGAACTAAAATTAATTATTAACTGCTCGATATAACTTTTAATTTTAGAAATCCGGATATCATTATCTAAAAAGTTGGGATTCGATATTTGGTCATTTTTTAATTCAATAATTTTATGTCCTTCTGAGTTTCCAAGATTTCTAAAAATATTAATATTGTATTTTTGTTGATTTATTTTTTTAACAATTCCAAGCGATTTTTCTTTGAATATAAACTTATAATCCGGGTTGAGTTCAAACTTTGGCGGTTTTAATGGTTTCAATAATTTCCATGATTTAATTTTGTAATTTAGTTTTTTATTCCGAGTATCAATTAGTTTCTGAATATTAGGCCGAGTCGGTTCTTCCATTTTAAATAAATCCAATTTTTCATGTGTAAATGTGATTTCTTTTTGTTCATTTACAAAATTGCCATGATTAGTGATTTTATTTTTTATTTGTTTTTTAGTTACCAAAGTTGGCATCCATTTGATAATATTCCCGGATTCATCATAAATATAGTATGCCGGAAATGAATCTTTGAACCTTCCAACAGCCGGAGTTACCAATTGTGGATAATACCTGTCAAAGAATTTTCTAAAATTGCTTTTTTTGTCATATTCCAATATTTCATTTTCAACAGTTTTGTCAAATTTCAAATTTTCTAAGTTGGTTGCATCTGGCAGTTCATATGGAAAATCAATATCATATACTTTATTTGCCTTTTTACTTGTATCAATTAGGTAATCAAACATTGCAATATTTAGTTTTTCTTTTGGCCGAATAGTTGGTTTAATCCAAAAGTTGACTTCATTAATGTTTTTATACTTTTCCGGATTAATAATTTCAGGTAAAAACATATAAGGCGACTTATCAACAGTACGAATTATTTTATTTTCAAAAGTATATAACCGGTAAAGCATAATATATAACATCCGGTTGGCAATAATTAGTGTATTATACTTTCCAGTTACATAATTAATTTCAACTTTATATTCACTCCCAAGATTAATAAATGCTTGTTGCAATGCAAGTTCGGTTTTCTTTTTGTCAATTTGATTATTAAATTTTTTCATTATTAATTTCTTAAAATAAGTACCATATTCTTTCCGAGTTTTGATATTTTGCTTCGGAATGTAAATATTCGGATCTTTCAAATAAATAAACATAATATAAACAATTGTCCAAATATATCCAAACATGGTTGCATGATATGGAATATTATCTGGAACAATTTTTCTTTTAACAATGTAATCATAAACATATGGGCCAATTAAGTTATTAATAGATTTAATTAAATTGCTTTCAGAGAATGTATATTTGAATCGGAACTCGGAAACTCCCATTCTTACACCTCGGTACATAAATGATCCAAATATGGAAAGATCGGTTTTCCCACTTGCTTGAATTTCTCGTGTACGTTGGATATCTTCAAAGTTTTTATTTTCCATAATTACATTAAGTTGGTTAACAAGAAGTTTTTCTTTGCAATACCGGCAATATGTAATATTTCCATCAGTTTCACCTCGGAATTCATTTAAATTAACACTCCGGATATTTTTATTTGTTTCATAAATAGTATTAATTGTATGTACTGTATGATCACACAATATAACTTGGTGACAAGTATTGCATTCAAATTGATTATTGGATGATTTGGTTGACATTTTTTGCAATTCATCCAATATTTGTTTTGCAGTTTTGATATCCGGATAACTGTTATTTCGGAGTTTTATCAATTCTTGCAATAAATTAGTGTGTGCTTTACACATCCGGGAATCTATAATTAATCTTGGTTGGACCAATTGTTTTAATTTTTGAAACTTCGGTTTTGGCAAATATTTCTTTAATTCATTCATATTATTAACATTGAATTTATTTATAATTTCCAAATACTCCTTTGGATTGTTTATTTCTTTTTCAATTATCTGTTTAATTCGGATCATTTCGCTACGTTCCAATAATACTTCCGAGAATTGTTCTTGAATAAAATAACCACGTTGCAATTCTGTTGCAATGCTTTTTGTATTTTTTTTTACGTTTATCAAGTCGGAATCTATCATATAATAAAATACCGATTCCAATCCGAGTCCGCTAAGTTGGTGTTGCAACTTGAGTGAATCGGAGAAATCAACTTGAGTATTGATAAAAGGATATAATATTTTATTTACTTGTTTTTCATATTCCGGATTAATTGGTATATTAAATTGGTCAAGAGGGTAATATTTTAAAACAGGAAATTTTACATTTTCAATTTTAGAATAAGATTGGTTGGCAGGCGGGTGTTGGCTAATAAACCTGTTTATGTAATAAAGCATTTTTAATTTTTTTTGCAATAATTTCGGATCCGATAATGCCTTCTCAGAAAAAATGTATTTCCAATTTTTGTATTCTTTAATTACCAAATCTCTTCCTTTTGGGTAGTTCCGATTAATACCTTGGACAATTATATTTGGCCGTACTACTTTGGAATTATCATATTCATCCTCATGTAATTCTGGTACTACTATAAATTTATCCTGATTAACAATGATTCTATTTATAAATGACAAATTATCCAATTCTTGAAATTGCCGGATTTCCAATTGAAATTTATCTTCTATATCTGCATAGTATGAAATAATAATTTGATTTTCTTTTGGAAACAAATCCTCCAATACTTCCTGATAAAGGAGTTTGTCATAGTTGGTTATTGATTTAATATTATCATAAATCTGAATTTTTTCTTTCGACATATTTTAAAATCCTTTATAAAATTTAAAAATATTAATAAAATGTACGTCAACATCTATACAGTATTTAACAAAGAAAGTAAAAAACCCGACTTTTATTATTGTTCTAAGAAGTCTAACACTCAAAACAACAAAAAAAATGTCAAACTCATTGAAAGCATTATTAACAATAATAAAAAGGTTCCAATTATTCCAGGTTCTATAATAGATCCTGATTCTTTGAAGATTATTAGATCCCCAACTGTTTATTTAAATGATAAAATTGAATCTTGCCTTGATACTTCTAATAAATATAAGTTTGTTGATTGTACTACTGTTTACTATTACAATTTGGGACTAAATTCCGATAATGGAAATAAATGGAATATTGGTTCTGTCAATTCTTGGGATATTGGAAATATTTGCGAATATTGCGATGTAACTTATAGAGATTATTTTATGGAAACAGTAAAAGAAACCGGTAATGAAGAATTTCTTAACAATCTGGATCCAACTAAGATTTATACATTTCAATTTGTTAACCCAAGTATTCATCTTACTGAAGATACTCATCAATTCTATTATTGGTCTAATGATGATGATGCAATGTTGCCAGACAAATATGAAGAACCGGAATCTGAACAAAATGAAGAATCTGAACTAGAACTGGAACTAGAACTGGAATTAAAACAAAGTGAAAGTAATAATAATTCTTATTTTATATATGAACCAGAACAAAGCCGAATAACTTCAGTTATTAGCGATGAAAGAAAAAATATTAACAATATTTTGTATAATCGCCGAAGAAGGTTTAAATCTTCCAGTTATTTTATTGCAATGATTAAATGGGCATTATTTGTAATTGCTACTCCAAGTATTAATCCTGCAATTGTTTATGAATATGTTAATAAGTATGGAAAACATTATATGAATACATCCCAAGATACTATTGATATTTTCAATAACAATTCCAAAAGTGGCAACATAAGAAATAATAATATCTTAAAGTTTGAAAATAGAAAATTATTATTAGAACTTATATGTTCAAATAATAAAATAGGATTAACAGATCAAGATGTCAAATTTGCAAAGAACATCAAGCAAAAAAACCCAAATAAATCAAACAAAAAGTTCAAATATAAGCAAAACAGAAAATCTCCAATTAAAAAGAAAACCCCTGAAAGAAATACATCTGGGGAACAAAATTAATATGATATCGGATTGTATAATTCCGGTGTATACTCAATTGGCATATTATCCTATTCAACAACATCTTGAATCTGGATATTTGTCATTGATATACAAAAATATTTTTTTAATAGAAGAACTCCGGAAATTAAATTCATTTATTGAACGCATAGAAAAACCTGAATATGATTGTATTTGCATCAAAATGGAATCTCCAATATTTGTTTCTAAAATAAAAAAAAGAATTAAATTATTTCCAACTATTCGATATAATGGCAAATTATACAATTTTGATAAATGTATTAATTCTATCAATATTATATTAACAGAAGAAAATGTTCAACAATACAATATCAATCTTAAAAATCGCATGAATTGGAGACCAAATTCTGAAAATGAAATATTTTTAAATTTTATGATCCAACTTAATAGTGTCGAAGGAAAAATAAATATTAAATCGCCAGATGAATCATTTTTATCTTATTTTATTCCAAAAAACAATATTTATATTTATACCGACGATTTGGAATTATCTAATATTTTATCAGAATCTTCCAAAATTCAAATATTTGGCCGGTTTCAATATAAATTGGCAAACTAAAAATTGGCAAAAATTGGCAAAAATTGGCAAAAGTTGGCAAAAATTGGAATTATTAATGACGCTCTTGTGCCCAATATGCAGCAGCTGCAGATCTTCGTTTATTTGGCCGGATTCCAATTGTTTTGTTGGTTGTATACTCTGATTCGTATTTAGGCAATTTTGATTTTTTTTTCATAATAGATTCTGTATGACCAAGTACTGGCCGGCCATATTGATTATGATCCGATATTTTTAATTTTGATCCATTTTGAAAATAATTTTTATTCTGGGAAGTTGTATTAAGTTCCGAATATTTTCTATCCGAATATTCATTTTTTCCAACTTTCATCCTATTATCGGATTGATATTCTTTATGTGGTTCTACATAAACATTTTTTTCTTTTGTCATAAACCGGTCATCATTTTCATTATTTTTAAATTTGCCAAATTTAGTACTTCTGCCAGTTTGTTCGGCATTTTTAAAATCATTATAATCATCTGGAGAGTTTAAATATTCCAACTTTTGAATTCCAAAAAATGGAGTTTTAGAATGCCTATCTTGAGGTCGGATATTTTCAATATGTTCAGGTCCGTATTTTTTAGTTTCGGTTGGTGCTTTCCGGATATTTGCAACTTTTGGTTTTTCCAAATTTTTCTGCAATTTTACTTCTTGGTTATCCAACATTGGATCCGGTTGAGTATCATATTCGTTATAATGACGAGTATTACGATCCGCACTTGGTCCGGTTGGCCGGTCATAAGAAAGATCTATTTTGTAATCAGATTTAGTATAAATTTCAGGTTGGTATTTATATTGCGGCATTTGGAACATTTGAGGGCCGGGTTTAACATTTTTTCTCATCATACTTGGATCATTAATTTTATCCGTTGCATGCATTCCAGTTGGTTCAAGCGGTAAGTTATCAAAGTAATCCGGTTGGCTTCTATAAATTCCTTTTTTGGCACCTTCACGATTAAATTCGGAAATTTCACGAAATTCTCTTTTTTTACATCCGGTATCCCGAGTTTTCATTAATGATCTTTTATATTTCATTTGTTGCTCCATATATTTTTTACCAGCTAAATTCCGATCCGGCTTGGTAATGTGTTTTTGGACAATATCATCTTTTGGTCGTTTTATTTTAGTTTCTGAAAATTCTTGAGATGCCCGATTGGCAAAATGTTTGTCCCATTTGTCTGGAGTATATTTAATTGGAGGATTTACAATTACATCCTGGCGAGGTATTTTGGAATCGTGACTAATTAGTCGTTTTGCAAGTGGATCATGTAAAAGTCGGAGATCATCGGATCGGCCTTGGTAACTCCGGCTATTAACAATTTTATTTGTTTGATAATCCATAGTATGTTTCTTTGGATTTGCCCGACGATACAAACTCCGAGTTACATCTTGGACACTTCCTTGTTTTCTATAATTTGGAACATTTATTTCCATTTTTTCGCAATTTGGTCCAATCATAAATTTTGTATCTATTTCACGATAATCTTCATCTTCATATGCATAACCTCGGGAATCTCCAACATACATTTGATTAATTCTTCTTCGTCCTTCTTCCCTTCCATCCGAATAATTGGAATCATACCATTCTTTTGGTTTTGGTATTACAGTAGTATTTTTTTGAACTTCGTACAAATATTGGTTCATACCTTCTTCGGTATCCATAATTGTTTCAGGATGAAAATTTTGATTTTGTCTATACATCAATTCAACATCCGGATCACTTCTATTTGGTTCACCATACCAAGTTCCGAAGTTTCCATGAATTCCTAATGTAAATCTTTCACTCATTTATTTATTATTAAAAAAAAATGAATAAAAATAAGTTAATAAAATATACTGCAATTGTTATGGTCTTTTCTTCTTGTGAAATGGATGTATTTGAAATGTATGGAATTGAAGTAATAAATAAATGTAAATTTGAAAAACTAAAAGAACATTATTCTTATTATTATGCATTAGATTTAGATGAATTTTTTATTGGAAATAATTATTTCAATCAAAGTTACGAAAACAATAATAATATAATGTATTTATATGTTGATAATAATACTTGTATGCATACAGATAATGACAATATTATTAATAAGCATGATAATATTAAACATATCAAATTTTGTGGTAATATTCTTATTAATGATGAAATTGGAACCATTGATAATATTGGCAATTTTTATGATATTAAATATGAATTGATGTAATAGTTGGAAATCTATTTTGAATTAAATATACTATATTATAACATTTGTCTAAAAAACCTTGGGTTCCAATAATAACAATATCATCATCATTAGTCTTATTGATATTCATTAAAATAGACAATAATCCAGAATTAAATACCACATTAGAATTTAATTTAGACTGTTTTCTATTATCTTGTGTTTGATCTTCAGAATGTATAATCATTTTGCAAGATTTTAAATATCCTATGTTTTTAAAAAATTCACAATTTGTAATAATGGTTTTTTTTTGTAATTCTTTCATTTTGTAAATTTCATCATCTTTTACCGGAATTATTCTTTCATTTTCCGAATTTACAAAATGTACCAGTTGCATTATAATTTAATTATCATATTATATTTTATAGTATTAAATAAATAATGAATGAACCGAATTTAAAAAGGAATTGTGCTTGTTCGTATAATAAAAAACCCGGCCAAAGTTGCATGAGCGATGAAACAAAGAAGAAAATAAAAACATTGGCCGGAGTTCCAAAATTTAATAATTTAATGATTAATAATGTTTTAAATGATACGCCGGGTGATATTGAAGAATTAAATATATTACTTCATCCGGAAATTATACTGGAACTTGGCAGGGAAACTATTCTCAAAGAATTGGATAATTACAAACCAATTGGGCCGACCGATACTAGTTATTTTAACAATTTTGTAGAAGATAATGTTGTCCAACATTTGCATAAATATGATCCGACATTTTATCCATGCAAAGTCCAACTTTTTGATTTTATGAATCCCAACTATACCTTTGATTCAACTCTTACCGATATTCTTAAACCTGAAAACTTGGAAAAAATAAAATCAGGCGAAATTAAAACATTTGGGTGTGTATTAAATACTCTTAAAACAACTGATAATTTGACCAAAGTTGGACATTGGGTTGCAATATTTGGAGATTTTAGAGGCGAACATAATACTATTGAATATTTTAATTCTAGTGGAAGAAATGCTCCACCGGAAGTGTTTAGTTGGATGGAAAAAGCTGCAAATACAATATCCAAGTACACTGGCCGTAAATGTATAGCAGTAAATGCAACTAATGTTGTACATCAAAGAAGTGATACTGAATGTGGTGCATATTCATTGTATTATATAACATCCCGATTAGTTGGCATATCATATAAACAATACCGGAAATCTCCTATTGAAGACAAACATGTTACCAAGTTCCGATCGCATGTTTTAAATGATCAAAATAAAATTAAAAACTTGGAATTCTTAAAAGGATTAAAAATTGTTTAGTAAATATATATTCTGTTTAATAAAAAGATGGAATTTTTATCCGTTTTAAAAAAAAACAATTTATTATTTACATTAAGTAAAGATATAGTATCTGGTGATTATAAATTAGATGTTCAAGAATATATTAATTTTATTCAGTGTAGTGAAATTAAAACCCAGTTTAATAAATATGTTGATATGACCAAAATTGATAATTTTAAAATTACAGATTTTGATGATATAATTGTATTAACTGATGTACATATGAAAGTTGGATGTATTAAGAAAATCAATATAAAAGAATATGATATTTTAATATATCAAAACCAAATGTTGCATATCCAAGACCGACCATTGGAAGATGTTTTAAAAGAAAATCCAAAATTTAAT
>Ga0102937_1000104_pt1 | contig 33776 bp, 38 predicted proteins | sample SalPonR2_B_D1_MG_FD_78213 | JGI IMG/M metagenome (GOLD analysis project Ga0102937, IMG submission 78213) | Salt pond soil microbial communities from South San Francisco under conditions of wetland restoration - Salt Pond MetaG R2_B_D1_MG | ecosystem: Environmental > Aquatic > Marine > Intertidal... | reverse complement strand
GACAATGGCCAGCAGGTAGCGCAGCTGTCGCAGCGTCATGGATTGCCCTCTGTGATCTCCGTCTGCTTCTCTCTGCCGCAGAATCATACGGGCTCGGCAAAGGCCGCGTTATAACGGCTCGGCATGTTTCCAGACCCTTTCATTATTTCTGGCGTGCGCATTCGCTCGCTATAGTCGGGGCGTATTGCGAGGCGCGAGCGACGAATGGACTTCCTCCCCGTATTTCTGAGACTGCAAGACGTGCCCTGCCTGATCGTGGGCGGGGGCGAGACGGCCAGCCGCAAGTTCCGGCTGCTGGCTGCCGCGGGCGCGCGGGTGACGGTGGTGGCGCCGGGACTCGTGGCCGAGCTGGCCAGCGCGCGGCACGACGAGGCGCTCGTGCACGTCGACGCCGAATTCGAGCCGGCACATCTCGACGGCCAGCGGCTGGTGATCGCCGCCACTTCCGATCGGTCGCTCAATCGATGGGTTGCCGAGCTCGCCGACGGACGCGGGGTGCCCTGCAACGTCGTGGACGATCCCGGGTCCTGCCGCTTCATCATGCCTGCCATCGTCGATCGTTCCCCCGTCATGGTGGCGATCTCTTCCGGCGGCACTGCTCCCGTTCTCGTGCGCCGCCTGCGCGAGAAGATCGAGGCGCTGCTGCCTGCGCGCCTGGGCGCGCTGGCCGCGTTGGCGGGGCGATGGCGATCACGGGTCGCCGGGCGCCTGCGTGAAGGCGGGGCGAGACGGCGATTCTGGGAGGGGGTCTTCTCGGGGCCGGCATCGGACGCGGCGCTGGCCGGACGCGCGGCGGAAGCGGACCGCCTCATCGCGCAGACGCTGTCGTCGGCGGCCGTCGGCCGCGACCGGCCTGCAGCCGGCATCGCCTGGCTCGTGGGCGCCGGCCCCGGCGATCCGGGGCTGCTGACGCTGCGCGCATTGCAGGTCGCGCAGCAGGCCGACGTGGTCCTCTACGACCGGCTCGTCTCGCCGGAGGTGCTCGAATTCACCCGGCGGGATGCCGAGCGCATACCGGTCGGCAAGATGCCCGGCGGACATTGCGTGAGCCAGGAGGAGATCTCCGCGCTGCTGGTCCGCCTGGTGGGGGAGGGCAGGAAGGTCTGCCGCCTGAAAGGGGGAGACCCGTTCATATTCGGGCGCGGCGGCGAGGAGGCCGAGGCGCTCGTGGAAGCGGGCCTGCCGTTCGAAGTGGTGCCGGGCATAACGGCCGCGGCCGCCTGCGGCGCCTACGCAGGCATTCCGCTGACGCACCGCGAACATTCCCAGTCGGTGGTGATGATCACCGCCCACGGCAAGGATTCCATCGACCGGCTGGACTGGGCATCGCTCGCCCGGGACCGGCAGACGCTCGCGTTCTACATGGGTGTGGGCCGACTGGGCGCGATCCGCTCGAGACTCCTTCAGCACGGGCGCGCGCCGACGACGCCGGTGGCGCTGGTGGAGAACGGCAGCCTGCCGGGCCAGCGCGTGCTGAGCGGCACGCTGGCCGAGCTGGCCACGCTCGCCGAGCGTTACGAGGTGCGGCCGCCCGCCATGCTGTTCGTGGGCGAGGTGGCCGCGCTGGCCGGTCGGCTCAGCTGGTTCGAGGGCGCCGGGTTCTCCGGCGGCGCGAACCCGGCGACCTCGAATCCGGTGCCGCCGCTGGCGCTCTCGGCGTAACAGGCTGCCTGTCCGCCCCTGGATCGGTGCCGTGGCGCCAGGTCGCCGGAGTCACTGACTCGCGCGCACGCTCAGCGCGGTCACCGTGAGCAGGATCAGCGCCATGCCGACGATCTGCGTGGCCGCCAGGCTCTCGCTGAGCACGAGGACACCGAACAGCGATGCCGTGACCGGTTCGATCATCGCGACGATGGAGGCCACAGCCGGTGCCGTCTCGCGGAGTCCGACCACGTAGAGAATGAACGACAAACCGGCGCCGAGCACGCCGAGGGCGACGAACAGCGGCAATCCCGGCGCACCCAGCACGGCGGCGACCTGACCGGCGTCGCTCGGCCAGATCAGGACCCCGGCGAGGACCGCGAACGCGATGGCGAGGATCGCCGGCGGGCTGCCGTGGGGTGCCGCGTACTTGAAGCCGAAGATGAACAGCGCGTAGCAGGCGCCGGCGAGCAGTCCGGCCGCCACGCCGAGGATCGTCACGTCGGCCGCGCCGGCATCGTAGACGCGCGTCAGCAGCACGATGCCGACCAGCACCAGCGCGATGGCGACCCACTTGCGCACGCTGGGTGTCTCGAGTCCCAGCGCGAAGGACACCAGGAAGACGAATATCGGCGCGCAGTACATCAAAGTGGCTGCAACCGCGACACTGCCCTGCGAGATGCTGACGAAATAGAAGGTGAAGTTTCCGGCGACGCCCAGGCCGGCGACCGCCGACCAGAACCACAGCCGCGTGTCGGACAGCCCGCTGCGGTGCGGATGCACAACCAGCCAGCCCAGCACGAACAGCAGGCCGATCGCGCCGCGGTAGAAAGAGACCAGGTAGGCGTCCCAGCCGGCCGCGAGGAGCATGCCGCCGATCCCGCCCGACAGACCCCAGCAGAAAGCGGCCAGCACCACGAACGCGGCGGCCGCAATCGTGGTGCCGCCTCGTTCGCCCATCATGGAGGACCTGCCGAGGATCGGGGGAGGCAGGTCGCGGTAAACAGAGCGTTCGCCCCCTAGCCCGTTTTATCGTCGGCGTTGGCAGCAGCGAGCCGCAGCGCGCCATAGCCCTGCCACAGGGCCGCTTCGAGATCCTGCGCTGCGCTTGCCAGCGCCTCCGCGCCCCGATCTTTCTCCACGGCCTGCCTGAAGGCGACCAGCGCCTGCCAGATATCCGGATAGGTCACCGTGGCCTTCCTCTCGATGGCGGCATGCACGCCCACCTCTTCCCAGTGCTCGATCAGTTTCTCCACGCTCGGCCCGCCGTTGCCGCCGTCGGTCCGGGCGCTCACGATCTTGCGGACGTCGGCAATCAAAGCTTCGATCTCTTCCTCATAGTCGTCCAGGTGCAAGTGGAATTCTGCCAGATGTTGCGAGTCTACCTCGCCGTGGGCGAGCGCGGGCGTGGAGGGCTGCGCTGCCAGAAAGAGCGCGACGAGTGCGGAGAGCGTGTAGTGACGTGTCTGCATGGTGTTCCTCGGTGTGGTTCTACGGCCTCCCGGCACGATTGCGGGGAGACACGATCAGCATAAATATTAATGCGAATCATTCTCATCTGAATGATAAGGTCGCCCCTGATCGTCGTCAAACCTGCCGATGCAGCAACCATCGTCGCGACAACCCTCCCGCCGTCGCGCGAGCCTCCGGATTGCCTTGGACCCGCGCCGCGAGCTCGGGATACCCTGAGGAGGCGGTTATACCCTGACCACGGAGGGAAGGAGGTACTCGAGATGGCGGACCGACCTGAAGTAGTGGTGTTCGATGTCCTGGAAACGCTGATCGACCTCGATCCGCTGGGGGCGCGGCTGGAAGAGGTGGGTCAGCCGGCCGCCCTGCTGGAGCCCTGGTTCATGCGCTTTCAACGCGATGCCATGGCGCTGACCCTTGCCGGCGACGACGCACCCTTCGAGCCGGTTGCGCGCGAGACGCTGCGCACCGAGACGCGGCACAGACTGTCCGAGGCCGACATCGATTACGTGCTCGCCGGCTTTGCGAGGTTGCCCACGTTCGACGACGCCGCGCCGGCTCTGCGGACTCTCTGCCAGGCACGAATCGCCGTCGGATGCCTCACCGTGGGCTCTCCCGACAACACCCGCCGCTTCCTCGACGGCGCCGGGCTCAGCGAATTCGTCGACGAAGTCATCACCACGCAAGGGGCGGGCGTCTGGAAGCCCCATCCCGGGATCTACCACTTCGCTGCCAATTACATGCACACACCGATCGAGCGCATGGCGCTGGTGGCCGTGCATGCGTGGGACTGCCATGGCGCCAAGCGAGCCGGAGCGCTCGCCGGCTGGTGCGCCCGTCTCGAACAGAAGCCCGGAGACGTGTTCCTGCCTGCCGACGTTACCGGTGAGAGCCTGGTCGAGGTGGCGGACAAGCTGCTGACGCTGCACTAGCAGCCCTAAGATCAGGTCCTGATCGCTGAGACAAGCGGCGTGAGTCACGGTCAATCGGCGAACTGTTGGCGCACCAGCGGACTGCTCACCGCACGCCAGAGTATCCGTACGTTCTGATGCGCACTGCCGGCGCGGGCGGCTGCGAATGTCAGTAATGTGTCGAGGGCATCGCGGTCGTAGTAGTGCCCGCTGAACAGCAGCGCGTCGATGCGCCGGGTATTGGCGATGTCCTCCAGCGGGTCGGCGCTGAGCAGGAGCAGGTCGCCTGCCTTGCCGACGCTGACCGAGCCGTAGCGGTGATCGAGTTGCATGAAGGCCGCGGCGTCGATGGTGGTGGCGCGCAGCGCTGCCGCTGGCGACAGTCCTGCATCGACGAGCAGGCCCAGCTCGTCGTGCAGACTGAAGCCGGGATAAACGTAGGTGTCGAATGTATCGGTGCCGGCCAGCAGCCGGACACCGGCCGCATGAGCCGCGCCGACGTGGCGCAGTGCCAGACCGTAGAGCGCGGCGCGCACGTTGCGGCCCGAGGCATCGAGAGCCGTTGCGGCATTGCGGTCCGCATCCGGGGTCCACATGAATCGGCGCAGCACGCCGGGCACGTAGCGCCGCCGCTCGTCGTTGCGAAACGCCGGTTCATGCGCCAGGGCGCCCATGCGCAGCGTCTGCAGCGTCGGTGTCCACCACGTCTGTGAATCCGCCATCCTTTTCATCAGCGCTTCACAGAGCGCCTCATCCCGGGCGTCGACCAACTCGGCGATGAATTCCGTGTCGTACGCCGCCAACGGATCCGGCAACGCGCGAAAGGCCTCGGCCCGGCCATGACACTCGAGCGCGAACAGGCGCCCGTGTTCGATGCTGCGTTGCCCGGCTTCGATCGTCTGCAGCAGCGATACCTTCACCGGGCGGTGCCCGGCGAGGGCGAGTCCGTGGGCCGCGGCGGCATCGGCGAGGGCGGCGTAAGCGGCGGGCGAGACGCCCGAGTAGACCTTGAGGAAGTCCGCGCCGGCCTGCTTGTAGAAACGTGCGAGCGCGTCGGCGTCGGCGGCGGTGCGCAGCCTGAGGAATGGTTCGAAACCGTCCGGTATCTCGTCGCCGCCGTCGATCTGGAAGCTCGACTGGCCGATGTAACGCGGCGACAGGCCCGTCCCGGATGCCAGCGCCCGGTTCCAGCGCCGGCGGTCTTCGATGCAGGCGATGAACGGATCGGGCCGCGACGTGCACCCCCACAGATCACGCACGCCCGTGACGCCATTCGCAACGAACAGCGGATGCTGGTACTGATCGGCGAAGGTATTGGAGTGGGTGTGCATGTCCCACAGGCCCGGCATCAGGTATTTGCCGGTCCCGTCTATCTCGCGGACGCGCAGCGGCGCGACTACGTCTTTGCCGATCGCTGTAATGGCACCGTCGCGTACGACGACATCGGCCGGCGGGCGCGTCTTGCCTGATGTGACATCGACGACGCGCACGTTGCGTATGACGATATCGCCGGCGTGCCCCGGGCGCGGCATCTCGGGCGGCGGCCAGGCGACCAGGCCGGCCAACACCAGCATGGTCACGGCTACGAAAGCGACCATAGACAGCACGGTGTAGCGCAGCAGCCTACGCATGATCTAGGCGCCGGCGGCGCGGGCGACGAGGTAGTGGCTTGCCTTCGGCTTCGGCTGCCATACCTCCTCGATGTCGAAGCCGGCATCTGTAATCCATTGCATGAACTGCGATTCCCGGAACACGTTGACCCGCGGCAGCACGCCCAGCGAGCGGCCGAGCGGCGCGATCCAGCCGAGCCAGGCCGCGCTGTCGCCAATGCAATGGGTATTCGAGATCAGCAGGCCGTCAGGCTTCAGCATGCGCCGCAACTGGCGCAGCGTGCGCGGCACGTCGGCGACGAGATGCAGGATGCTGTGTGCGAGTATCACGTCGTAACGGACGGTCGTGTTCAGATCATCGATGCTCGAGACCTCGAAGGCGACATTGCGGATGGCGGCCTCCTCGGCCTTCTCGCGGGCGATCGCTATCATGCGCGGCGAGATATCGGTGGCGAGGATATGCGTGACCCGCGGCGCGTGATGCAGCGCCGTGGTGCCGGTACCGCAGCCGATCTCCAGCACTCGGTCGCCGGGCGCCAGGTGGCCGTCGGTTCTGGCGAGCTTGGCCTCGTAGGCCGCCTGATCGGGAACTGCCTTGCGCGCATAGCGCGGTGCGATGAAATTCCAGAAGCGGGAGTCGGGGTGCGAGCGGGTCACGTCGGTCGTATCCATGGTGTGTCCTCCGGGCCGGGGATGCCGGCGTGGCTATTGTGTCCGATACTGGCAATGCTTGTTAGTCGGCTTGTTAGTCGAAAAAGGCCGCGAGGCGGATCGGCGAGGCGCCCGAGGGTGAATCCTGCGGCACGCAGCCAGCCATCCGCGCGATGCGGATTTGCCAACTGCCGAACCAGCGGCTGAAGACGGGAATGGTGGTGGCGTTCGTGCGTGGCATGACCGGGCTTTTCGTAGGAGAGCGCGCATATTAGTCATGCAGTTTAGTTTATAGAATTGCTAATAATCGGATATGTGGTATACGTAATTGGATGAAGTGGCAGGCCGTGGCATTCGACTGGAATCAGGTACGGGCATTCCTCGCCACGGCCGAGGAGGGCTCGCTATCGGCGGCCGCCCGAGCGCTGGGCCTCACGCAGCCGACGCTGAGCCGGCAGGTCGCCGGGCTGGAGGCCGATCTCGGTGTGACGCTGTTCGAGCGCGGGCGCCGCTCGATGGAACTCACCGAGTCGGGGCTCGCGCTGCTGGAGCACGTGCGGGCGATGGGCGATGCGGCCACGCGGGTATCACTGGCGGCCACGGGCCGCTCGGAACTGATCGACGGGCATGTCAGCGTCACGGCCACCGAGCAGTTCGCGATCCACTACCTGCCGGGCGCCATCGAACGCATACACGAGCGCGCGCCGGGCATCGAGATCGAGATCATCCCGGCCAACGCCTCACTGGATCTGATCCGGCGCGAGGCGGACATCGCGATCCGGCATGCACGGCCAGAGCACGGCGACCTCATCGCTAAACGCATCGGCGCGACGACCGCCCACCTCTTCGGAGCCAGGCACTACCTGGACCGGATCGGCCGCCCGGGCAGGCCCGCGGACCTCGCCGACGCCGACTTCATCGGCTTCGAATACCAGGGGCAACTGGTGGAGATGTACAACGCAATGGGTATTCCCGTGACCCGCGACCATTTCACGGTCTACAGTGCCAGTGGCAGCGTCATCCTCGCGCTCATCGAGCGTGGGCTCGGCCTCGGATTCGTCACTCGCGACATCGCTGCGACGCGTCCGCTGCTCGAAGAGGTGCTGCCGGCGCTGCCCCCGATCGAGGTGCCGGCCTGGCTCGTGACGCATCGGGAGCTGCACACGAGCCGGCGGATCCGGCTGGTGTTCGATACCATCGCGGAGTTCGTTTCGGAGATGACGCAGGGCCGGGTCACGTGAAGCACGTCAGGGAAAGAGCGGGGCCCACGAGCGAAGCGGCCTGGCAACGCGAGCTGCATTCGGTGCGCAAGGTCCGGGCGGACGAGTTGCGGCAGGTCGCCGCAGTGCTCGCCAAGGCGTTCTACGACGATCCTCCCACGCGTTGGACGATCCCGAATGACGAGCGGCGTGAGACGATGCTCTGTCGTGGATTCCACTTCTACCTGAACAAGCTGTGGTTTCCGCAGGGAGAGTGCCTGACGACAGACGGAGTTGCCGGCGCTGCGGCATGGATACCTCCCGGCGGTTGGAAGGTCAGCCCCTTTCGACAGCTGCTGCTGCTGCCGGGTATCGCCCTGGCATTCCGGCGCTCGACCGGCCGGGTTCTCGCTGCCATCGCATCGATGGAATCCAATCACCCGGAGGATGAGCACTTCTATCTTCCGTTTGCGGGTGTCCTGCCGGAATGGCAGGGGAAAGGGATCGGCTCGGCCCTGCTGTCGCCCGTGCTCCAGCGCTGTGATCGGGAGGCCGTTCCGGCTTACCTGGAGGCTTCATCACCGATGAATCGACGGTTGTACGAGCGTCACGGATTCGAGGTGACGGAGGAGTTTCGCTTTGCTGAGGATGCGCCGCCGTTGTGGCGGATGTGGCGGCCGCCCGGGCAGACTCGTCCGTGAGTTCGACCGGCAGCCTGCGGCGGCCGGAGCCTTGTCGGTGCCGATCCCGGTGTGATGAACTGCCGTCGTGAAACAGGGCGTCCGCATCTTCTGGCTGCTGACCGGGCTGACGTCGCTCGCCATCGGCGCTGTCGGCGTGGTGTTGCCGTTGTTGCCCACGACGCCGTTTCTGCTGGTCGCCGCTTTCGCGTTCGCCCGTTCCTCGGAGCGTCTGGACCGCTGGCTGCGAGAGCACCGTTCCTTCGGAACCCTGATCGACAACTGGCATCGGGATGGCAGCATCGACAGGAAGACGAAACAGGTTGCGCTCGTTGTGTTGTTGCTGACGCCGGTGATCACGTGGCTTATCGGCGCTCCGCTCTGGGTCATCGGCGTGCAGGTTGTCGTCCTGAGCGCGGCGGGGGTCTTCATCCTGACCCGGCCATCGCCGTCTGCAGCCCGCCGGAGTGAACAGGATTCGTTCGAGCGCCGGACCCGTGTTCCCGGCAATGACGGCAACGGATAATCATCGATAGACAGGCGTAACCAAAACCATGAAAGCACTGTTTCTTGCACTCATCGCTCTCAGCCTGGCCGTGCTTGGTGCGCATTACCTGCGCTACGGAAACGTCCTGGGCGTTGCGGCAGCGCTGGCGCTCATCGGCCTTCTGTTCTTGCGCCGCGGCTGGGTTGCCCGGGTGATCCAGGCAGCGCTTGTTCTGGGCGCGCTCGAATGGGCGCACACGCTTTATGAACTGGTGCAGATGCGCATGGCGCACGGCGCGCCGGTGGCGCGTATGTCCACGATCATCGGGGTCGTGATTGCGGTCACGCTCGGTTCGGCACTGCTGTTCCAGACCCGGACGATGAAGCGAATGTACGGCCTGCGACGGCGCGATCCGGCAGCGAACTGACGCCCCTGCGACCTGGATCCGCTCGGGGTCTCACCCACCGGGCGTTCTTCTCCGGCAACGACAAGCCCGCAGGGAACATGGGAACCCGCCGGTTTCCGTTCCCGCATCGGCGTCCTCAGCTTCCGGCCGGGAACCGTCGGCGCCAGGCCGACAGACCGCCGGCGAGGTTGTGTACGTGGCGGTAGCCCCTTCTTGTCAGGGATTCGGCGGCGACCAGGCTACGTGCGCCCGTTGCGCAGAACAGGACGAGGCGTTCGGAAGACGGAAACGGCACGCCATTTTCGATCAGTTCGGCCAGCGGGATGTGCTGCGAGCGCGGGAGATCGTCGACGAGGCGCTCGTGCGCGTCGCGCACATCGATGAATACCGTGTTTTCTGCCGTCGCCAGCAAATCCGCTGCCTCCGTGGGCGAGAGTTCGGAGATACCGACGTCCTCCGTGGCGCCCCCGCTGCAGAATGCCTGGTAATCCACCAGCTCGACGATGGCGGGGTTATCCCCGCACAGCGCGCACTGGATATCTCTGTCTACCCGGAAGGCCGAAAACCTCAGTGCGAGCGCGTCGTAGTGCACGAGCCGGCCGCTCGCAACCTCACCGATGCCGGCGATCAGCTTGATGACCTCGGTGGCCTGCAGCGTCCCCATGACGCCGGGCAGGACGCCCAGCACGCCGCCCTCGGCGCAGGAGGGAATCAGTCCTGCCGGCGGCGGTTCCGGGAACAGGCACCGGAAGCAGGGACCGCCGTCATGGTTGTAGACCGAGAGCTGACCTTCGAAGCCGAGGATCGATGCCGACACCAGCGGCCGGCCCTCCAGCACGCAGGCGTCGTTGACCAGGTAGCGGGTGGCGAAATTGTCGGCGCCGTCCGCCACCACGTCGTACGCGGCGACGAGTTCTCTCGCGTTGTCGCGGCTGAGTGCACCGGGATGCTCCTCGATCGTGATGTGGGGATTGAGATCCCGCAGCCGCGCGGCGCCGCAGGCGAGTTTCTCCCGCCCCACATGGCTCGCGCCGAAGAGGACCTGCCGATGCAGGTTGGAGGCGTCCACGGTGTCGAATTCGACGATGCCGATGCGGCCGACCCCCGCAGCGGCGAGATACAGTGCCAGCGGCGAGCCGAGACCGCCGAGGCCGACGAGCAGCACGGAGGAGTGCTTGAGCCTCGCCTGCCCCTCGGGGCCCAGTTCGCGCAGATTCAGTTGCCGGCTGTAGTGCGCGAGTTCCGGATCGGTGAATGTTTCGCTGGTCTCTTTCATCGAAGGACTCGGTGGTTCGCTTCCCGGGCTGCCTGCGGCGCGCCGCCTGCCGTGCCCGTAGTCGTGCCCTTGGCGTGAGATCATAGCAATTGTGTCGGGCGGGATTCTGATAGTATTTTCACGAGGGGAGCGCGGAGGACCGTGAGGGTCCCGCGCGGCGCCGCACTCCACCCCGGGTACCGATATGAAAGATCCCAAGCCAGATTCCAAGTCAGCTTCCAATGCAGCTTCCAATGCAGCTTCCAAGGCTCTCGACAGAAGGCAGTTCATCAAGATCTGCGCGGGCGCAGGCGTTGCGGTTGCGGCCAATCCGGGCCTGATGGCGCAGCCCGCCGGGGAGCTGAGGCCGGGCGAGCGCGTGCGGCTGGTGGATACCGAGGGACGGAAGCTGCGTGCTCGCGATCTGACCGTGGGTGAAAGCTACGTCTTTCACTATCCGTACGTGACGACGCCGTGTTTTCTGATCGACCTGGGAGAGCGGGCGGGAGCCGGTGCCGAACTGGAGACAGCGGACGGCCGGTCTTACCGCTGGTCCGGCGGCGTGGGTCCCGGCAGCTCGATCGTCGCCTTCTCGGCGATCTGCGCGCACCGCATGAGTTATCCCACCCGGGCGGTCACCTTCATCGATTATCGGCACGAGCCGGTCTCCGGCGCCGGTAGCTCGCCACGCGCGCGCGGACAGGTCATCTACTGCTGTTCCGAGGGCAGCGTCTACGATCCGCAGGATGGCGCGCGCGTGCTCGCGGGCCCGGCCTCCCAGCCGCTCGCCGCCGTGCGCCTCGAGTACGAAGAGGGCGAGGACGCGCTGTTCGCCAGCGGCATGTACGGCGGTGACATGCTCGACGGGTTCTTCGCAAAATTCGGTTTCCAGATCGCTCTGGCGCACGGCAGCGACGACATCCGGCGTCCGGTGGCGGACGTCGCGACCGTCTGGCCCATGGGCGACTATTCCCGCACCGGAGCCTGTTAGGAGACCTGCCGCGCTCCGGTTCCCGGCGGAGCGGAGCAGGGGGGCTCAGCTGCCGGCTCGCGCCGTCTTTTTCCGGTCCTCGAGCAGTCCGGCCAGTTCTTCGTGACCGGCCGCTCTCGCGACGGCAGCGGGTGTCCTGCCGCGGCTGTCGCGCGCCGAGCGGTCCGCGCCCCGCTCGACGAGCATCCGGACCATGACGGAGTCTCCGGTTGCGGCGGCGACATGCAGGACCGTGGCCCCCGATTCCTGGCGGGCCGAAAGGTCCGTGCCGGGCGCTTCCAGGAGCATGCCGACCACGCCGGGCCGGCGGCTGTGCACGGCGCGCATGAGGGGCGTCCAGCCGTAAGCATCGCGGGCGTTCTGGTCGGCGCCGGCGGCGAGCAGGACCTCGGCCACGGCAATATGTCCCTTGACTGCCGCCACGCCCAGAGCCGTCCAGCCGAGCTTGGCTTTCAGCGCAGGTAGCGCGCCGGCCTCCAGCAACAGTTTCGCCACAGCCGGGTCGCCGCCGAGGGCGGCGTACATGAGGGGTGTGCCGAGATTGGCATTTCTGGCATTGGGGTCGGCGCCGGCCGCCAGCAGACGCGCCACGAGGGCCGGCGCGGGCTGCTGAGCGGCGAACATGAGCGCCGTCTTGCCGTCACCGGTCGCCCGGTCCGGATCGACTCCGTCGTCCTCCAGCAGGCCCGCGATGGCGGTCAGGTCCTTGTCAGCGAGGGCCTCGGACCAGGCGTCGCCGCCGCCGGAGGGCGCGGCGATGGCGGATGCGCTCACGAACAGCCCCAAGGCCAGTGCAGGCAGCAACGAGCGCCGGCACCCGGCGGCTGACTGCCCGGCCTGCCCTTTCGCCGCGCTGGACGTCAAACGCGCTGCAGTCTCAGGTCTGGGTTGCGGCCGAAGCGCCCGCTGCGGGTGCCTCGTGCCGGGCCGGAGCGCCGTGTTTGACCTCTTCGTACCAGACGTTGTGGTGCTGCTTGGCGAAACCCTCGTCGACCTCGCCGCCCACCATGCCCTCCAGCACGCCCTCGACGCCAAGGGTGCCCAGGTAGATGTGCCCGAGCGAGACGGCGATCAGGAACAGCCCGCTGCCGGCATGCACGATGTGCGAGAGCTGCATGGTGCTGCGCTCCCAGCCGAAGTTCGGGAACAGCAGGTAGAAGCCCGAGATGGTCAGCGCAATACCGCCGAAGAACAGCAGCCAGAAGAATATCTTCTCACCGGCATTGGCGAAGCCCGCAGGCGGATGGCCTTCGCCGAAGAACCCGCCGGCGGATTTCATCCACGCGAAATCGTAGCCCCTGAAGATGTTCTTGGGAATCCAGATGACCAGCATCACGACGAGTCCCGCGACGAATGGCAACGCGAGATAGTCGTGGACCGGTTTCGCAATCTGGGCCCAGGCGGCGAAGCCTTCCTTGCCCATGAGCGGAATGAGCACGGCGCGGCCGAAGATCAGACTGAGGCCGGTGATGGAGAGCAGCACGAACAGGATGGCGACGTACCAGTGCAGTCCGCGCTCGAAGGCCGTCCAGCGTTCCATCTTCCGCCCGGTCTTCTCCTCCAGCTTCTGCTTGCCGAGCACGATGTGTTTGGCAGCCAGGGCGATGAACGCCGCGATGATCAGCGAGCCGCCCAGGAAAGTGATGGGACCGTTGCGTACCTCCTGCCAGTTCTCACCGCCGTTCTGGATCAGCACCCCGGATTCCGGACCCGGAACCGCCGAGTAGCCGTCCGTGCCCTGGCGCACCGCGCGCCAGTATTCCGCACGCGGGTTCGTCGCCTCGGCATCGGACTCCGCCGACTGAGCGAACGCGAGACCGGTGTCGTGGACGACGTAGCCGATCAAGGGTAACGCCATGGCGAAAAGCGACGACAGTACGATGGTCAGGACCATCGTGCGACGCCGTGATTTGTTGCTGACTTGTCTTGCGGCCATTGCCTGGGCTCCTCTCTGTGCCGCGAATTGCATCAGGTCGCGGCCGTCGATCCGTTCGGTGGGGCGGGCGTGGCTACCGGTCCCACTGTACCTGCCTGAACCGTTCCTCCAGTGCCTTCTGGTGCTGCGGATCCTTCTGCTTCGCCAGCAGGGGATCCGGGCTGCCCTTGTAGACGCCGGGTTCATGCAGGGTCACGTCGACCTGTTCGGTACAACCGGCGGCGAGTCCAACTGACATTACTGCCAGGGTCATCGCCGACGCCAGTCGGCGATGTCTCTTTGCCTTTCCCGTTTTCATTGTGTTCTCGCTTGTGTCGCCGAGAAAATCAAACGTCCCGCTTGTAAGCGGTATCCCAGCCCCAGGTCTCGGGACGACCGCCGCGCTTGGTGATGCGCTTGCGGTAGATATCCGCGACCATGTTGCCGTCGCCGGCCAGGAGCGCCTTGGTGCTGCACATCTCGGCGCACAGAGGCAGCTTGCCCTCGGCGAGCCGGTTGCGGCCGTATTTCTCCAGCTCGGCGGCCGAGTTGTCCTCTTCGGGACCGCCGGCGCAGAACGTGCACTTGTCCATCTTGCCGCGCACGCCGAACGCCTCTTCCTGCGGGAACTGCGGCGCGCCGAAGGGGCAGGCGTAGAAGCAGTAGCCGCAGCCGATGCACAGATCCTTGTCGTGCAGGACTACGCCGTCGTCGGTGGTGTAGAAGCAGTCGACGGGGCAGACGGCCGCGCAGGGCGCGTCGGTGCAGTGCATGCAGGCGACCGAGATCGATTTCTCGCCCGGTACGCCGTCGTCGAGAGTCACCACCCGACGCCGGTTGACACCCCACGGTACCTCGTGCTCGTTCTTGCAGGCCGTCACACAGCCGTTGCACTCGATGCAGCGTTCGGCGTCACAAAGAAATTTCATTCGTGCCATGATCGGGCCTCCTAGGCTGCGGTGATCCTGCAGAGCGTGGCTTTCGTTTCCTGCATCTGCGTGACGGAGTCATAACCATAGGTGAAGGTATTGTTCGTTGCCTCACCACGGACGTAGGGCGCGGCCCCTTCGGGGTACTTGTCGATGAGGTCCTTGCCCTCGTACCAGCCGCCGAAGTGGAAGGGCGTCCACACCACGCCGCGCGCGACGCGAGGGGTCACCATCGCCTTGATCTTGATCCTGCCGCCCTCGGGACCTTCCAGCCAGATCCACTGACCGTCCCGCACCCCGGCGTCGTTGGCATCGGCGGGATTGAGTTCCGCGAACATCTCCTGCTGCAGCTCTGCGAGCCACGGGTTGGAGCGAGTCTCCTCGCCGCCGCCCTCGTACTCGACCAGCCGTCCGCTGGTGTGGACGAGCGGGAACTCCTTGGAGTAGTCCTTCGCCTGGATCGAGGCGTAGCGCGTGGGCAGCCGATAGTGGCTCTTGCGATCCTCGTAGGTCGGGTACTTCTCCACCAGGTCTCGCCGCGCCGTATAGAGCGGTTCGCGGTGGATCGGCACCGGATCCGGGAACGTCCAGACCACACAGCGCGCCTTGGCGTTACCGAACGGGGCGCAGCCGTGCTTAATGGCGACCCGCTGGATACCTCCCGAGAGGTCGGTCTTCCAGTTCTTGCCCTCGGCCGCTTTCTTCTCCTCCGCGGTGAGGTCGTCCCACCAGCCCAGCTGTTTCAGCATGTCGGCCGTGAACTCGGGATAACCGTCCTTGATTTCGGCACCCTTGCTGTAGGAGTTCTCCGCGAGCAGGTTGACGCCGTCGCGCTCCACGCCGAACCGGGCGCGGAAATTGAGACCGCCCTCGGCCACGTGCTTGCTGGTGTCGTAGAGCACCGGCGTGCCCGGATGTTTCATCTCGGGCGTGCCCCAGGAGGGCCACGGCAGGCCGTAGTAGTCACCGTCGCACGGGCCGCCCTCGGCCTTCAGTGTCGTCGTGTTGAAGGTGTGCTTGTTCTCCAGATGGAGTTTCAGCCGTTCCGGACTCTGGCCGGTGTAGCCGATGGTCCACATGCCCCGGTTGATCTCGCGAAGGATGTCTTCCACCAGGGGCTCGTCGTTCTCCACCTTCATGTTCTTGGTCAGCTTGTCCTCGAAGCCGAGCTTGCGGGCCAGCTTGTACATGATGGTGTGGTCGGGCAGCGCCTCGAACAGCGGCTCCATGATGCGCTCACGCCACTGCAGCGAGCGGTTAGACGCGGTGACCGAGCCGTAGGTCTCGAACTGGGTCGCGGCGGGCAGCAGGTACATCCCCTCCTGCCGGTCGGGCAGGACGGCCGTGTGGGTCGGATAGGGATCGACGACGACGAGCAGCTCCAGCGTCTCCATCGCCTTCTTCATCTCCGGCCCGCGGGTCTGGCTGTTCGGCGCGTGGCCAAAGAAGAACATCGCCTTGAGCTGGTCGCGCTGGTCGATCAGTTCGGCATCCTCGAGTACGCCGTCGATCCAGCGAGAAACCGGGATGCCGGCGGAGTTCATGGGATTGTCGAAGGGCACCTTCCCCTGATCGTTGCCCGCTTTCGCGTAGGCGGTGTCGAAGCGGTCCTTCAGCCAGTCGAAGTCGACGTCCCAGACCCTGGCCCAGTGCTTCCAGGAACCCTCGGCGAGTCCGTAGTAGCCGGGCAGGGTGTGCGAGAGCACGCCCAGATCGGTGGCGCCCTGCACGTTGTCGTGGCCGCGGAAGATGTTGGCACCGCCGCCTGACACGCCGATGTTGCCGAGTGCGAGCTGCAGCGCGCAGTAGGCCCGGGTGTTGTTGTTGCCGATGGTGTGCTGCGTGCCGCCCATGCACCAGACGATGGTGCCGGGCCGGTTCTCGGCCAGCGTCCTGGCGGCGCGCTTCACTTCCTCTGCGGGGATGCCGGTGACGTCGTGCACGATCTCCGGTGTCCACTTGGCGACTTCGGCGCGGATCTCGTCCATGCCGTAGACGCGCTGCTTGATGTACTCCTTGTCTTCCCAGCCTTCCTGGAAGACATGCCAGAGCATGCCCCAGATGAGCGGCACGTCGGTGCCCGGACGGATGCGCATGAACTGGTCTGCGTGCGCCGCCGTGCGCGTGAAGCGCGGGTCGACGACGATCATCTTGGCGCCGTTCTCCTTGCCGCGCAGGACGTGCTGCATGGCCACCGGATGCGCTTCGGCGGCGTTACTGCCGATGAAGAACATCGCCTTGCAGTTGTGCATGTCGTTGTAGGAGTTGGTCATCGCGCCGTAGCCCCAGGTATTGGCTACGCCGGCGACCGTCGTCGAGTGGCAGATGCGTGCCTGGTGGTCGACGTTGTTCGTGCCCCACAGTCCCGCGAATTTGCGGAACAGGTAGGCCTGCTCGTTGCTGAACTTTGCGGAGCCCAGCCAGTACACCGAATCCGGGCCGGAGCGCTTGCGGATATCCAGAACCTTGTCGCCGATCTCGTCGATGGCCTGATCCCAGGAGACGCGTTTCCACTTGCCGCCTTCCAGCTTCATCGGGTACTTCAGGCGGCGTTCGCCGTGGCCGTGCTCGCGGACGGAGGCGCCCTTCGCGCAGTGCGCGCCCAGATTGAACGGGGAGTCGAAGTCCGGCTCCTGACCGGTCCAGATGCCGTTCTGCACTTCCGCGACGATGCCGCAGCCCACCGAGCAGTGGGTGCAGACGGAGCGTTTGGTGGTGACTTCACCCTCTACTTTCTCCACCTTCGCCTCGGCGCGCCGGATCATCATCGTGGGCAGCGCGGCGGCGGCCGCGGTGCCGCCGATGCCGAGTCCGGCGCGGCGCAGGAAAGCGCGGCGGTCGACGGCGGTCCCAAGGGCGCCGTTCAGTGCGCCGTTGCTTTCAGTGGTCGTGAGCTCTCGCTTCTTGATCAGCTTCATCGCTAATCTCCCCATTCAGTTTTGGATGCGCTGCGGACCTGCCTCGCGGCGGTTCACAGGCTGGCTTTCTCGTAATAAGCGCGGATATGCGGTGTCTCCCGATATCCCTGCCGGTCGGGCTTGGCCGGCGCGCGCGTTCCCGCTGGTTCGGCCATGACTGAACGGCCACCGACGGCAACCGCGGCGGTAGCGCCCCCCGCGACGGCGAGCTTCTTCAGAAAGTTACGGCGTTCGCCGGCGTCTACTCGCGATTTACGACTCATATCCAACCTCCAGTCCTGCGCCGCCCGTCGGCGCTCAGGAAACTCCGGACCTGCCAGGCCCGGTCGTCTGATCCACCATCTCAAGGTGATGCTGGTCCGTTTCGATGAATTGCTCGCCGAGCTGTCCCACAGCCCGGTAGAAGCGCGCCGAACGCGCGGTCTGCATGTCCCGGAACAGGCGCGACATCCACGGTCCGATGTGGCGCTCGAAGAACCGGGCCTGAGTTTGCAGGGAATCCGGCTGCCCCTCGCTGACCAGGAACGCCATGATTTCGCACAGTGCTCCCGCATGATCCTCGGGTTCGCGGATGTCCTGCCGACGCTCGAAGCCGAGTCGCTGCATATCGTCGCGCAGCATGGCAAGGGGCTGCTCCATGAGGAATCCGGTGAGATACCAGGAGGCATAGGGGATCAGCTCACCCCGGCCGATGCCGATGAAAAGGGTCTGGTACTCGTCTGCGACCTGCGAGGGGTTCGCACGCTCCGCGGCCTGAGCGAGCAGGTGCCAGGCGACGCCAAGGAGGCTGTCTTCCCGGTCGGTGCCGCTGGCGGCCAGCAGCTTCAGCATCCCGTCGTCCGGCGGAGCAGCCAGCAGTCGGCCGAGGACCCGGTAGGTGTCGGCACGCAGTTTGTCCTCCGGAACTACGGTTTCAGCGCCGCTCGATGCGGCGGCTTCTGTCGTTTGGTCCGTAGCCGGAATCTCGTTCACTGATTTCCCCCCAGAAACGAACCGATGTATATCAAACCTGACACCGGATTGCACGGAATCGCCATGACAACAGACGCCGCCAGAATCCAAAATACGGGCATTCCCTGAGGGTCCGTCGCGACATTTGCGACAATTTGTCGCGCACTCCGGGAAAGGTCTCTCCCGGTATTACGGAAAGTCCCTACGCCGTATTCAGAGATCCCGCTGGCCGCTTTCCTGCTTCGCCCGCATGAGGTCCTTGACCCGGCAGGTGTCACACATCTCCAGGCGCCGACGGTCTTCGTCGCTCTGGAACATCCAGTGGCTCTCCAGCTTGCGCCTCATCACCTCGATCATCGACCGCGTTGCGAATGGCTTGCCGCAGGAGATGCAGCACATCGGCTGTTCCTCGTGCAGCAGACGCCGCGCGCTGCGCTGCGCATCGTCGTAGAGGAACCGGGGCTCCAGCGTGATCGCGTCCTCCGGGCAGGCCGTGTCGCACATGCCGCACTGGACGCAGGAACGCTCGACGAAATTCAGCTGCGGCAGACCCTGCCCCTCGCGCAGCGCGGAGGTGGGGCAGACCGCGACGCAGCTCATGCACAAGGTGCATGCCGCGGTGTCGACCCGGACCTGTCCGAACGCCGCGCCTGCCGGCAGAGGGACGACCTTCTTCGGGGCCGGCGCCTGCTCCAGCAGCAGATTGAGGGTCGTGCGCAGCAGCAGCCGCTTCTCCGGCGGCGGCGCGAAGCGGCCCGGCCGGCCGATCTCGACGGCGGCACCCGAATGCACCGCCTCGTCCAGTGCCTGAGGGTCCGTCGCGTCCACCGCCTGTACCGCGGCCGGATAGCCCATGCCTTCCAGGATAGTGCAGGTGACCTCGGTCTCCCGGTGGAGGACGTCGCGCACGCTGGCCGGCGTTTCAGTGCCGGTCAGGATCAGGACGCGGCCGGCGCCGTAGGCCAGGCAGGTAAGCCAGGCTTCCAGCCCCAGAGAACCGACTTCCTCGAGTTCGACGGGCAGGACGCTCTCCGGCAGGCGGTCGGCCAGCGCTGCCGACAGCGCGCCGGCCGACGCGGCGTCGAAGAAGACCAGCCGCGGCTCGCTGCCGCCCGAATCCCGATAGAGCCCGAGCACCGTTCGCACGTAGGCGAGGAGATCCTCCGTGGTCGGGTACGCATAGGTGATCGCGCCGGTGGGGCAGACGGAGGCGCAGCTGCCGAAGCCCTGGCAGAGATTAGGGTCGACGGTGATGCGCTCGCCGACCGAGGTGATGGCCCAGGCCGGGCACACCTCGAGGCAACGCGTGCAGCCCTTGATGCCCCGATTGCCGTGAGCGCAGATCTCCGGGTCGTAGTTGAAGAACTTCGGTTTCTCGAACTCGCCGCGCATGTGCGGCAGTTCCTCGAGCGCCGCCTCCAGTGCGGCGGCGTCCCCGCGCGGCGCGTAGTAGCCGGGCGGCGGAGCCTCCTGGCGGAGCAGCGGCGGGTCGCCGAGGTCGAGCACGAGATCGAATCGCGCCTCGTCCACCAGCGCCATGACCGGCGAATCCTCGTCGTCGTCGCCGGATTCCGGCAACGTAATCGCGTAATTGCCCAGGCTGCCGGTGAGCCGCGGCTGCCCGCCCCGGATCAGTGTGAATCCGTCCCGATCGCCGGCAGTGGGCCGCGACTCGCCGGGGGCGAACAGCGTCGCCACGAGGCCCTCGCCGAGGCGCCGGGCCACGGCCAGCGCCTCGGCTTCCTCACCGACGATCAGCACGCGGCCGCGCGAGAGAAAGCTGACCAGCGAGGTCGGCTCCGCGCCCGTCCGATGGCGGCTGTCCAGCGCCTCGGCGCGGGCGCGCCCGTCGGTGGTCTGCTCAGGCAGGGTCAGATCGGTCATCGTCTGTGTCCGGCTCCATTTCTGCATCCATGTCCGTCTGCTCCGCCTCCCGGTCTTCGACCGCGGCAGCGGCTACCAGTGCCTCGTCCGACGCCTCCGGCTCGTCCGGGGCAGGCCCTTCGCCCGCCCGTGCGGCCAGCCTTTCGACCTCGCGCGCGATGCGATGACGCATCTCGGCCGTGATCACATCGCCCAGCAGCGCCGGATTCGTGTAATCCAGGTCGTAGTCGTCCAGACCGTCGCGAAGGTTGAACTTCGGCGAGTGGAACAGCTTGCGCAGCGCCTGGCGCTGCAGATCGGGAGCCACGTCCGCTGCCAGGAAGGCGCTGTAGTCGGAATCCTCGTCCAGGGATTCGAGCGGCGGTAGCTCCTTGGCTCCTTCTGCGCCGGGTTCGGCGTCAGCGCGGGCTTCCGTTCCGGCACTCGCCTCCGGGCTCGCCGGCGGTGTCGCTTCGAGGCCCGCGGCGGCCGCGGTCGCCGCGGGCGCCGTTTCGGGCTCGGGCTCCGCGGTCTCTGGCTCCGCAGGTTCGATGCCCTCGCGTACCAGCGCCTTGCGGCGCGACCAGCGCGTCAGGAACGGCTCGCTCGGTTCCGCCGTCTCGGTGGCGGTGTCCGTCTTCACTTTCTTCCGGTTATCTTCACTCATCACTCGGGCGCCTCTGACCAGTTCTTTCGCTTGCGCTTGCGGGGCTCGCGAGGCACGAAATGCTGTACCACGAACTGCTCGATGGACTGGTAGATTTCGGGCGGGATCGGCACGGCGAACACCTGATCGTCACTTTCCAGGCATACCGCGGCTGAATCCTGGTCCGCCGTGACGCGGAACGGCGTCAGTTCGCCCTCGGGCGTCTCGTGGCAGATGACGAACAGCGAGGGCTTCTCGGCGGTCAGGTTGTACCAGTACTCCTCCGCCAGGTCCTTGTAAAGCAGCAGGGAGAAACCCGGGCAGAGGTACTGCGCCTCCGCGCCCTTCTCGTAGATCATCTCGGGTCCCCCGGCGCCGACCGGGAGATTCTCCCCGGCGACGACCGACAGCGCGCTCCAGCTGGGCACGGACCATCGCCCGCGGCTCACCTGGGTGCGCTGCATGATGACCGCGACCGTGTGGATCTCCGGCTGACTCATAACCCGCGATGGTAGCGCAATCCGTCAGCTCTCGTGTGGCCGTTTGGCAGGGATATTTCGTCGCACCGGCCCGGCGACGGTCGGCGGAACCGGGGATGGGCAGGCCGGCCGTGCGCACGGTTGCTGCATAATCCACAATCGAGAGCCGGCCGCCATTTTCGCCAGGGCGTTTTCGCCGGCGCGGCCCCGACTACCGGAGTGCAGAGATGAGCGTAACCTCTGACGCGAGCGATGCGGCGCCACCGCGCCCGCCGGACGGCGAGCGGCAGGACACGCTGCCGCGATTCATGAACGTGAAGCAGGTGGCCGCCTACCTGCAGGTCAACGAAAAGAAGATCTACGCGCTGGTAGCGGAGGGCAAGATTCCGGCCAGCAAGCTCACCGGCAAGTGGCTGTTCCCTCGCGACCTGGTCGACCAGTGGCTGCTCGAGTCCAGCCACGGCGGTCTCCTGACCGACCGCATCGTCATCGCGGGCGGCGACGATCCCTTGCTTTTCCGCGCGCTCACCCGGGTGGCCAATTCGCTGCAGTCACAGGCGCTCATCAGCTACACCGCGACGGGCAGCCAGCTCGGTCTGGCGCTGCTCGCCCAGCGGCGGGCCGATATCTGCGCCATCCACTGGGGCCCGGCCGAGGAGAGCGCCTACCGTCATCCCGCGCTGCTCCGGCAGTTCGGTCATGCGAGCGATTGGGCGCTGGTCCGGCTGTTCCGCCGCGAGCAGGGCCTGCTGGTATCACCGGACCTGTGGTCGGCAGACACCGATGTTACAGGGTTGTTCCGGCGCGGCGTGCGCTGGGTCGAGCGGCAGGAAGGCACCGGCTCCCAGCGGTTCCTGCGTGAGCTGATCACCCGCCATCAGCTCGATCCCGCGGACCGCCGCATCACCGGCCGGGCCGGCAGCGAGCGCGAGACGGCCTCCGTGATCGCCATGGGACAGGCAGAGGTGGGGCCGGGCGCGCGTGCCGCCGCGACGGAGTTCGGTCTCGATTTCGTGCCGCTCGGCTGGGAGGCCTTCGATCTGGCGCTGCACCGCGGCGTGTTCTTCCGCAATTTGTTCCAGCGGCTGCTGGAGCACCTGCGCGGCACGGAGTGCCGGCGCGAGGCCGGCATGCTCGGCGGCTACGATCTCGACGAACTCGGCACGCTCGTGTGGACGGGCACCGACTGACGCCCGCCTAATCCTCCGTCTTGTACACGTAGATCTCGTGGTCCACCACGTGCTCCAGACCGAGCGCGGGTACCGTCAGCGTCAATTTCGCTTCCAGCTTGTCGGTCTCCGGGAATTCACCGGCGGCGAGCGCATCCCGCACGGCCTTCTCGATCTCGCGCTGAGAGGTGATGCCCACGACTTTCAGGAATTTGCGAATTTCGGTGTTCAGGCGGTCTTCGTCGATTTTTCTGTCGTTCACTGTCAGGTCTCCTGCTGATGACGAGAGGGATGACGAGAGGTGCCGAGTTTTCGTTCCAGCGTCTTGCGCGAAACGTCCAGGCGTCTGGCAGCGGCCGATTTGTTGCCGCCGCTCGCTTCGAGGACGCGCGCCATGTGGTGGCGTTTTACCTGCTCCAGCGTCCAGTCCAGCGGGTAATCCGGCGGACCGGCGGAGTGCTCCCCGGGCTGCAGCGAGTCGGGTGGCAGTCCGCCGAGGTGCAGCGTCCGTTCTACCACATTGCGCAGCTCCCGCACGTTGCCCGGCCAGTCGTGCGCCTCGAACGCGGCCAGATGCGCCGGCTCGAGCTGCCGGGCCGGCAGGCCGATGTCGGCCGCGAGCCGGTCCGCGAAATGGGCCGCCAGCAATGGGATATCCCGGCGCCGCTCCCTGAGCGGCGGAACCCGGATGCGGATCACGTCCAGGCGGTGATAGAGGTCTTCCCGGAAGCTGCCCGCCGCGACCAGGTCCGCCAGGTTCGCCCGGGCGGACGCCACGATGCGACAGTCCACGGGGATCTTACGGTCGGAACCCGCCGGCCGCACGGCGTGCTCCTCCAGCGCGGGCAGCAACCTGGCCTGCATGTCGAACGGCATCTCGTTGATCTCGTCCAGAAACAACGTGCCGCCGCGAGCGGCCACGAAAAGCCCTTCGCGCCTGCGCCCGGTGCCGGTGGGTGCGCCCCGTGCACGCCCGAACAGTTCGCTCTCGAGCAGTTCCGGCGCGATGGCGCCGCAGTTGACCGCCACGAACGGGCCGCGGCGCCCGCTCTCCTCGTGCAGCAGGCGGGCGACGAGTTCCTTGCCCGTGCCGGTCTCGCCCTCGATCAATGCGGTCGCCGGGGTTGGAGCGGCGCGTCCGATCAGCGATCTCACCGCCCGGATCGCGGCGCTGTCGCCCACGAGTCTCCGCGACGGCGCTGCGCTGTCCGGCGGGCGGATGAGCGGCGCCTGCATGCGGGCCGGTGCCGCCAGCGCCTCCACCAGTTGATCGGTCGAGAAGGGGCGAAGGAGCACGTCGGCGGCCCCGCCGCGCAGAGCCGCTATTGCCATCTTCGTCCGTTCTTCGCCGGCGATCACGAGAATCTCGCGCGGCAGTCCCCTGGATGCGTCGAGCGCCGGGCGCAGCGCGCTCCAGGATTCCTCCGGATCCACCACGACCAGCCGGTGGAAGCGGCAGCGCTGCATCAGCCTGCGCGCCTCCTCCAGGTCCGGCGCCTGCTCCACGAGAAGGAAATGCCGGCTCAGCGCGCGCAGCAGGCGTAACGCTTCCGCCGGAGCGCCTCCGAGGAGCAGGATCGAGGTGGGTCGGGAAACTGGCTCTCCGGTCATCGTTCCTCAGGCAGGCTCGCCGGCGAAAGAACCGTATCCAGAGTAGGCTTTGCGTCAAAATGACGCAAGACAATGAGCTTCGTCGGACAATTTGTCGCCGTATCACTGGTACGATGCGCGGTGACTGCGGCGGGTGGCTGGTTCGCGATGGGGTTTTCGGGCACGATTCCCGGCCGGCACGACAGACACGATACAACGGGGATTCTGGCGTCATGACAGATATGCGGAAGCAGGTGACCGGCGTCATTCTCGCCGGTGGCCGGGCGACGCGCATGGGTGGCGTGGACAAGGGCCTGGTGCCGGTCAGCGGCAGGCCCATGGTCGCCTGGGTGCTCGACACCCTGTCGCCGCAGGTGGCCGAGGTGCTGATCAATGCCAATCGCAGTCATGACAGCTACCGGGAGTTCGGTTGCCTCGTCGTGGCGGACGCCGACCAGGAGTTTCGCGGTCCGCTCGCGGGCATCGAGAGCGGCCTGCGGGCGGCAGGCACGCCCTGGGTCGTCTTCGCGCCGTGCGATTCGCCGTTGCTCTGCGATGACCTGGTGCTGCGGCTGCACGCCGCCGCCTCCTCTGCGCAGACGCGCATCGCGGTGGCTCACGACGGCCGGAGGCTGCAGCCGGTATTCGCCCTGCTGGAGCGGAGCCTGCACGGCGACCTGGTCCGTTATCTCGACGGGGGCGGGCGCAAGATCGACCGGTGGTATGACGCACACGGATACGCGACCGCCGATTTCAGCGACGTGCCCGGGTCGTTCGAGAATATCAATGCGCCGGCCGACAGGCGCGCGCTGGAAGAGGGCCTTGCCGGACGTATCCGGACCAAGCCGAATGACGACCGATGAATATGAGCAGGAAGATGAACGAAGTTCAAAAGCATGACGATTGCTGCGCCGACGGCCACGCCGGCGCGGCGCTGAAGCTGGCGGACGCGCTCGCGCGTATCCTCGCCGAGGCGCATCCGGTCGGCGGCGAAGAGATGCTGGCGGTGCGCAGCGCGCTCGGCAGGGTACTCGCCGCAGACGTCGTGTCGCGGATGGACGTGCCTTCGCACACGAACTCGGCCATGGACGGCTATGCCCTGAGCGGGACGGAACTCGGCGCCGCAGGCGAGCTCCGGCTGACCGTGATCGGCACCGCCGCCGCCGGCCGGCCGTTCGACGGCGAAGTGTCTGCCGGCGAGTGCGTACGCATCATGACCGGGGCAATGCTGCCTCCGGGCGCCGATACGGTGGTCATGCAGGAGCGGGTCACGCGCGAGGGCGACACGGCCGTGATCGCGGAGGGACAGACACCGGGGCAGCACGTCCGCCAGGCGGGCGAGGACATCGCTGCCGGCGACGTGGCCCTCGCTGCCGGCACCCGCCTCATGCCGGCCGAGCTCGGCATGCTTGCCTCGCTCGGCGTCGGCGAGGTCAGGGTCCGCCGCCGGCCCCGCGTGGCGTTCTTCTCCACGGGCGACGAGTTGAGACCCGTCGGCGAATCTCTCGCACCGGGCCAGATCTACGACAGCAACCGCTATACGATCCACGGCATGCTGACCCGGCTCGGTGTCGAGACCATCGACATGGGCATCGTGCCCGACGAGCGTGAGACGGTTGAGCGGGCATTCGCCGACGCTGCCCGTCTCGCGGATGCCGTCGTGACCTCCGGGGGCGTCTCCGTGGGCGACGCCGATTACGTGACGCAGACCCTGGAGCGCACCGGTTCGATCGGCTTCTGGAAAGTGGCGATGAAACCCGGTCGGCCGCTGGCCTTCGGACGCATCGGCGACGCGCTGTTCTTCGGCCTGCCGGGCAATCCGGTCTCGGCCATGGCCACTTTCTATCAGCTCGTTCGCCCGGCGCTGGAAGCGCTCGCCGGGATGCCCGACCCCGGGCCGCCGCTCACGGTCAAGGCCGTCGCGGCCGTGCCGCTGCGCAAGAAGCCCGGCCGGCGCGAATTCCAGCGGGGCTGCCTCGAGCGCAGCGGAGACGGCCGGCTGGCCGTGCGGCCCGCGGGCCGCCAGGGATCGGGCGTTCTGAGTTCCATGGGTGCGGCGGATTGCTTTATCGTGCTGCCCGAGGACGCCGGCCCGATCGAGGCGGGCGACGAGGTCGAGGTTCAACCCTTCGCCGCCTTCGTATGAGCGGCGCACGAGCAGAGAGGACGGCATGAGTCATTCCAGCGGCAAGCGTGAATTCGCCCCCTTGAGGATCGCAGTGCTGACGGTGTCAGACAGCCGAACGGAGGAGACCGACAAGTCGGGTCGGCTGCTGGCCGAGAGGCTGGAGAAGGCCGGCCACCGGCTCGCGGACAAGCGGATCGTGGCCGACGACGTCTATCACATACGGGCCGTCGTGGCGGGCTGGATCGCGGGCGACGAAGTCGACGCGGTTATCACCACCGGCGGTACCGGCGTCACGGGCCGGGACGGCACCCCCGAAGCGATAGCCCCGCTGCTGGACAAGGTGATCGACGGCTTCGGAGAGACCTTCCGCGCGATCTCCTTTCAGCAGATCCGGACTTCTACCATGCAGTCGCGTGCGCTGGCGGGCGTAGCAAATGGCACGTACGTTTTCTGCGTGCCGGGTTCGTCCGGCGCGTGCGCGACGGCGTGGGACGAGCTGATCGGCGCCCAGCTCGACATCCGCACCCGCCCCTGTAACCTCGCCGAGCTGATGCCGCGGCTGCTCGAGAAGTGATGCCCCGGGCGCGGCCGTTTGGCACGCCAACGGCCTCGGGTCGGCGGGTGTCCCTGACATGACGCTGCTGGTCGGTACCGAGAAAGGCCTGTTCCGCGTCTTCGCGGAGGAGGCGGGCGGGCGCTGGCGCATCGACGGCCCGCACCTGGCCGGCTACCCGGTGCTGCATACTCTGGCCACACCCGGCGGCATCCTGTACGCCGCGACGGCGCACAAGATCTGGGGTGCCCACGTCTACGCCAGCGCGGACGGGGGCGACACGTGGTCCGCGCTCGAGGGTGTGCCGCAGTATCCGACGGACAGCGGGCGAGGGGCGACGAACTCGATCTGGTGTCTGGCGGCCGCCGGGGAGCGCCTGTTCGCGGGCATCGACCCGGCGGGACTGTTCGTGAGCGACGACCGCGGCGGCAGCTGGCAGCCGGTGCGGGGCCTTAACGAGCATCCGACGCGCTCCGTCTGGGAACCCTCCAGGGGCTGTTTCGCGGTGCACTCGGTCTGCATCGATCCGGAGCGGTCCGCCAACATCGTCGCCGCGGTGTCCGCCGGCGGCGTCTATCGCAGCGATGACGGCGGCGAGACCTGGCAGCCGGCCAACGAAGGCGTGCGCGCCGAGAACCTGCCGGAGCGCTATCCGGAGGCAGGCCACAACGTGCACCGCCTCGTCATGCATCCGCGCCGGCCGGAGCGACTGTACCGGCAGTGCTACAACGGCACGTATCGCAGCGACGACGGCGCGCGCAGCTGGACGGAGATAACCGCGGGCCTGCCGAGCGACTTCGGCTACGGCATCGAGGTGGACCCGAACGACCCGGACACGGTCTTTCAGATTCCCGAATCGAGCTCGCACCTGCGGGCACCGGTGGATGGCATGCTGCGCGTCTACCGCAGCCGGGACGCGGGCGCCACCTGGGAGTCGGCGAGCCGGGGACTGCCCGCGGAGCACGTCTACGTGACGGTGCTGCGGGAGGCCCTGGACACCGACTCGCGCGATCCCTGCGGCGTGTATTTCGGCACCTCGGGCGGACACCTGTTCGCGAGCGCGGATGGCGGCGGCCGCTGGCAGGAGATCGCGAGCTACCTGCCGCGGGTGCTGAGCGTGAAGGCATTGCAGGACTAGATGGCCGTGCATCCGTCACTCCCGGATCTGGTCGACCTGCTCGCCGTGCGCGAGGGTATCGTGTGCGTCGTCGGCGCCGGCGGCAAGAAGTCTCTCATCTATGCCCTGGTCCGCGGGCACGGCGGGCGCGTGGCCATGACGGCCACCGCGCACACCACGGAATTTCCGGCGGATTTGCCCGTCGAGCGGATCGTCGATGAGGAGTCGGCGCTGCGAGAACGCATTGCGAATAGCCCGCGCGAGCGTTCGATCGCCTATGCCTGTCCCTCCGGCAAGCCGGGCAGGCTCGCCGGCGTGAGCGCGGATACGATACGGGCGATCCACGAGCAGGGGGGCTTCGCCGCGACCTTCGTCAAGGCGGACGGTGCGCGGATGCGCCGGGTGAAGGCGCCGGCGGAGGACGAACCGCTGATCGTGCCCGGCTCGGCCACCGTCGTTCCGGTGGTTTCGATAACGGCCGTGGGCGAGCCGCTGACGGAGCGGGTCGCGCATCGCGTCGAGCGTGTGGAAGCCGCCACCGGGCTGGCACGGGGCGCGACCATCACACCGGAGGCGCTCGGCCGCCTGCTGGCCAGCGGGCAGGGCGCGCTGCAGGGCACGGAAGGCATGCGCGTTGCTCCGGTTATCAACATGGTGGACAATGCGCGGCATGAGGAACTGGCCCGGGCCACCGCCACCGCGGCGCTCGCGATGACTTCGCGCTTCGATCGCGTGTTCCTGTGCAGTCTGCGGCAAGGCTCGGAATCCTTGGTATCCGTCGTTACGAGATGAGCACGATCACCATTCGCATACCGACACCTCTCCGGCCATTCGTCGGTGACGCGGCGATGCTGGATGCCGAGGCCGATACGGTGGGAGCGGCGCTCGAGCAGATCGGGGCAGAGCATCCCGGCTTCCTGCAGCGCGTTCTCGTCCGGCCGGGCGAAATTCGTCCGTATGTGAACGTATTCGTCGGTGCCGACAACGTTCGTTCGTCGTCGGGCCTCGATACGCCGGTCGCGGACGGCGACGTCGTCAGCATCATCCCGGCGGTGGCGGGCGGCTGACCCAGGGGGGAGGAACATGAGCGGCAAAGTACATCGACTGACGAGATTCGCGCCCCGGGACGCAACGCGAGCGTCGCAGGCCGGCATCGGCGGCGGCGACGATCCGCTGGTCGACCGATTCGGCCGCGGTCTCCGCGATCTGCGGATCTCGGTGACCGATCGGTGCAATTTCCGCTGCACGTATTGCATGCCGGAAGAGAAATACCACAGCGGCTTCAAGTTCCTGGGCACGGACGAGCGGCTCGATTTCGCCGAGATCGTCCGGCTGGTGCGGCTGTTCACGGGTGCCGGGGTGCGCAAGCTCCGGATCACGGGGGGAGAACCGCTGCTGCGCCCGGCGCTCGGCGACCTGATCGGCGATCTGCGCAGCCTGCCCGGCATCGACGAGATCGCACTCACGACCAACGGCATTCTGCTGGCCCAGCACGCGGCGGAATTGAAGGCAGCCGGCCTCGATCGCGTGACCGTGAGCCTCGATGCAGTGGACGACGAGATCTTTCGCCGCATGAACGGGGGCCGCGGCGGCCTGGACCGGGTTCTGGACGGCATCGACGCGGCCATCGAGGCCGATCTTGCGCCGGTGAAGATCAACGCGGTCGTCCAGCGTGGCGTGAACGATGCCGCGGTCCCGGAGCTGCTCGCGCGCTTCCGGGGAACGGGCGCCATCGTTCGTCTCATCGAATACATGGACGTCGGCAACATCAATCACTGGAGCGAATCGGACACCGTGCCCTCGGCCGAGCTCCGGGCGCGCATCCACGAGCATTGGCCGCTCAGGGAGGAGCGCAGAAACTATGCCGGCGAGGTGGCCACCCGCTATCTCTACGAGGACGGACAGGGAGAGATCGGCTTCATCTCCTCCGTGACCGAGCCGTTCTGCGGTTCCTGCCACCGTGCGCGGCTGTCGTCCGACGGCCAGCTCTTTACCTGTCTGTTCGCCACCGCCGGCACCGATCTGCGGACGCCGCTGCGTGACGGGGCCGACGACGACGAGCTGCGCGAGGTCATCCATCGCGTCTGGTCGCGGCGGGCCGACCGCTACAGCGAGCGGCGGGACGAGTTGCGCCGCGAGGGTCGCCAGGTGCATAAAATGGAGATGCACTATATCGGCGGCTGAAGTCCGGCCGCCGATACCCCGTCATCGACCAGGCGCGCGGGAGCAGCACCAATGAGTAGCCGGGACGAAATCCGCCGCAACGAGCGCACCGTCGATGCGGGCGAGGCCGACGACGCGCGGCTCCGCTTCATCGGCGAGATCCGCACCCCCTGGCCCGACCGGGATGCGTGCCCGCGGCAGGGCAGCTACGACGGCCCCGAATGCCGCCTGGTGGTCGAGCCGCTGTGGCACCCGGCCCTCGAAGGACTGGAAGCCAACGAGAAGCTCGAGGTGCTCTACTGGCTCGACCGCAGCCGCCGCGACCTCGTGGCCCAGAGTCCCGGCAACGACGGCCGGACCAAAGGGACCTTCGCGCTGCGCTCACCGAACCGGCCCAATCCCATCGGCACCTCGCTCGTGCGCCTCGTCGGCATCGAGGATGGCGTGGTTACCGTGCGCGGTCTCGACTGCGTCGACGGCACGCCGCTGCTCGACATCAAGCCCCATCGCTGTCCGCATGGCGGGAAGGCGGGCTGAGGCGCGCCTGTGTCCGGGCAACCCGGTCACCCCATAGAATAGGCCAGAATTATCCGTCGAACCTCGGTCAGTCCAGCCACCAATGCGCATTGGGGCGCAGAGCCAGGGCCGACAGATATCGAGCCTGGTCGGGTCGGACTTCTCTTATCGACAGCGGATCAGGCATCGGCAGGTCGTTCAACGGCAGTGCGGGACCGCGACCAACGGTGAGGAATGGTCGAGCAGGGGACCGCCGGGGACCTCAGCCGTAGGTCTGGCGCATGTAGGCAACGGACTCGGCTACCAGCTGACGCATCACGTCGATGTCGATGTCCTCCAGCTTGTTGACGTACAGACACGCTTTGCCCGTCTTGTATTTGCCCAGCTTGCTCCGCAGGTCTTCGTGCCGACGGAATCCGCCCATGATGTAGAGCGTGAGCGCCTGCCTCCTTGGCGAGAATCCCGTTAGCATCCAGTCTCCTTCCCGGCCGAATTCGTAACGATAGTGGTAACTGCCGAAGCCGACGATGGAAGGTCCCCACATGACCGGCGTCTCACCGGTGATTTCCCGCATCAGCTGCAGCACGACGCGCGCGTCGTTCCTTCGCTTCTCGTTCTCTACACTGTCGAGAAACGCTTGTACGCTCGCCTGGTTCCTCCCGGTCTTCGGTTCAGTCATGATCCAGGCCCCATCGCCTCTCACTGACTGAGGAGAATCGCGGCGCTGGCACCTATCAGCGACCCGATGATCGGCAAGGTCGCCAGCAAGTACGGCTTCGGATGTCTGGCAAGCAGCAGCAACTTCTCGGACTGATCGTGCCGTCGCGGACCGGGTCGGCCTGTGCAGCGGTCCGCGCTAGCCGCCCGACCAAAGACCGGGGTAGTCGACCACGAAGCCGAATTCATCCACCGAAATCTCGCTGCTGAACCCGCTGGCGCTCTGGTACAGAACGGTGGAAGCGCTCTTTCGGGTGTAGGTCTGCCGCGCAGGCCGGATCTCCAGGTCTGGGAATACCAGCCACGCTGCGTGAACCTCCACGGAAGCTCCTTCGTCGCCGGCCAACCGACGGACGGGCATCAGGTTGGTGACCGGCGAGAAACCGAAATCCACATCGGTGCAGCCGGAAAGAGAGTCATCGCTTGCGCTATCACGTGACCATCCACCGGCGCTGTCGCGGGCAAGATCGACTTTTCCGGAGTCGCCGGCGTGCGACCATCGGACCGCCACCTCGCGAGTAAACCACTCGTCGTCCAGGAGTACGCGGTAGTCCAGCCTCCACAAGCCCTCTGCGAAACGTATGGCCATTCCTTCGAGACGATACGTGCGGTCGCTGCGCCAGAGACTAACGGACTCGATACCGCCGTCTGCCAGCGAACGCCAGCCCCGCTTTGCGACGAGATTCACGGTGGAGCCCCAGATTCATGATAAGCCGTCCGGTCGTCGCCTTCGGTGACTACGGCATCCATGGGAACATCGTGTGCCTGGGGGTAAATCGTAGGCATGTGCCCGAACTCATGACAAATGCCCACGGCAACGGGCGGCGGTTGCATGGCCGCGAGCGTACGATCGTAATATCCGCCGCCATTGCCCAGCCGATGAAGATCCCGGTCGAAGCCGAGCATGGGGACGAGGAGCAGTGTCGGCTCCACCAGGTGTCGGCTGCACGGGCGCGGAATCGACCAGGGTCCATCTTCGGCCATCCGCATATCCGGTCGCCAGGCCCAGAACGCCAGGGGCTCTCCGGACGCCTCGATGACTGGCAGGGCCACCTCGATTTCCTGTCCCACCCATCGGTGCGCGAGCGCCCGCAGGTCAATCTCCCCTGGTCGCGGCCAGTAGAGTCCGATGCACTCATGACCCTCGGCCAGACGGGACACCTGCAGCTCCCTGATGATTCGTGCAGCCGCATCCGCCCTGGCGTCGGTCGACAGTCGTTCTCGTCTGGCGCGAAGTCGCCTTCGTTGCTCGTCTCGCCAGTGTCTGATGTCCTCCGTGCCGGATGGCCGCGGGGCGTGGGCATCGGTCAGGCGATCACCGCCGTAATCGGGATCGATCTCGTGCAGGTAACACGGCGGTGAGGCGTACTCGTGGGGCTCCGACTGAGGTTCGGAAGTGCCCGACGGATTGTCACTGGAATAGATGGTCATTCTGCCGGATCCATGGATCCTGGATCTGCACCTCCCGGATAACGCGACGATGTGCCGTTCGGCGGAGCTGCGTATCCGGACCTGCAGTGGAGAGGGTACACTGGGACACTGAGCGAGGCACATCACCGCGATTCAAAAGGAGGTTGGCATGAAGTTGATGATGCGTATTGCTTGTCTGACCATTGCCATCGTTCCGATGGCCGATCTCACCTCCGCCGGTCAAGACACCACCGAGCCGGCGACCGCCGCGCTTTCGGGCGAAACACGAGCGCTGCTGATCCGTGAGATGCAGGCCATTGCCCAGGCCATGGGCCTTGTTCACACGGCTATCGTGACGGGCGATCACGAAATGGTCGCAACCGAAGCCGGGAAGATCCATGAGAGCTTCGTTCTTGCTCGGGAGATTACCCCATCGCAGCGCGAGGAGATCGCGACGCGGCTGCCAGAGGGCTTCGTCGTCGCCGACCGGGCCTTCCACGAGCTCGCCGCCCGGCTGGCCGAGGCGGGAGGGCAAAGCGACCCGCGCCTCGAACGATTGTGGTTCCAGGAAATGACGCGTGCTTGCCAGGCGTGCCATGCGGATTACGCGGGCAGTCGGTTTCCGGGACTCACGGCGGACGGGGGCGGCGGCCGGCACTGAACCATCTCGATCAGCGCCAGGCGAGCGCCGAGTCAGACAGCCAAAGAACTTGTCGGAAAGTGAGTGACCTGCCGGTCTAATCATTCACTTCGGGCGCCTCAAAGTCAGCATGTTCTCCGACTTGACCTCCTGCATGACGACATACGTACTGGTTTCCCTGACATGCGGGAGCGCGGCCAGCTCGTCGCCGAGGAAGTCCCGATACTCCTGCATATCCGCGGCGCGTATCTTGATCAGGTAGTCGAAGCCGCCGGATACCATGTGGCATTCATGGACCCGGTCCAGCCGTCGGATCGCGCGGTTGAATGCTTCGAGGCTCTCGGTGGAAGTGCTGTCGAGCTTGATCTCGACGAATGCGAGGAGTCCGGCGCCCAGCCGGTGAGCGTCGAGCAATGCCCGATAACTTTTGATGTAACCCTCTCGCTCGAGTCGCCTTACACGGTCCAGGCAGGACGGCGGGCTGAGATGCACCTTCTCGGCCAACTCCACGTTGGTGATCCGTCCGTCCTTCTGCAGGGATTCGAGGATCCGGTAATCCGTGAGGTCTAGAGACTTCGGTTTTCTCGGCATCGCCTTAGTTCTCATATAAAAAATACCAAATTATATTAGGCAAAATTAGAAATAAACTTCAATAATATTTCCATTTATCGATGAGAATCCCCCGTCGATCAGGGGGGTTCGCTATGTTGCATACTTCGCCGGCCGCGGCGCTGCGTGGTCGTATCCGACGCTACAAACACGAGGACGAGG